>Ga0247823_10000085_pt1 | contig 69849 bp, 58 predicted proteins | sample 13C_PalmiticAcid_2_FD_192426 | JGI IMG/M metagenome (GOLD analysis project Ga0247823, IMG submission 192426) | Soil microbial communities from agricultural site in Penn Yan, New York, United States - 13C_PalmiticAcid_Day30 | ecosystem: Environmental > Terrestrial > Soil > Agricultural land... | reverse complement strand
GAGCTGGATCTTGCCCGCCCTGGCTGCCCACCCCCTGGTAGCCTCGCAGTCTTATTTCAGCGGCGGGAGCGAAGAGCGCAACCACAGCTTGCTAGACAAGCTCAACACCGAAGATGGACCAGAGCGCACCTTTAGGGAACTCGGCCACGAAGTTTTCTCCAAGCACCACCTCAAAAAACCCGACGGATCCCCAGTGCTCGATTGGGACGACGTTTTTTTTCGCCGCGGCAAAAAAGATTTGCGCCTAGCGCATGACGACCTCGAAAATGTCATCCTGATCGACGATTGGGTGGATTTCGTGCCCGACGACCAACGAGGCAACGTGCTGGGCCTGGGCAAGGCCTACGTGCCGTTTGCCACTTACGCCGAGGCCCGCTCATGGCTGCGGGAGAACTACCATATTGAAGGTGCAAAAGCCCTGGTGCCGCCCAACGAAGAGGAGTGGTTGCGCCATCACTTCCGGCTCTACCGGGCTTATAACATCATCATGGAAGCGCTCGATGCGCTCGCCGCCCCCGCCAACCAGCGCAGCTTTCGCGAGCTCGTCGCCGAAAAGAACGCCGAAATCCGCCTGCTGCATGTGCACCGCGGTATCCGCAGACTTTCTGAGCGTTGCGATCGCTTGCTTGATCTCGTGGCCAATCCTCCAGAGCTTCTGCGCGCCATGCGCTAAGCGCGATGGCGTTTACCTTGGCCGGAGCGCGCGCTACAATTGTAATAACGGGGGATACGCAAAGCACATGGCTCGAGTTGAGAATTTGGATTTGATCGTGGGGGTGGTTTCTTGCCAAAAATACGTGGATCGTCTGCAGGCCTGTGTCGATACCTGGATTCCGGACTTGCTCGAAATCTGTCCGCGCACGCGCGTTGTGCAGGTGATCGCTGACGAGAATCAGCATGCGCTCTTTGATTTTGATCGCGATATCGGGCGCCTGAGCCTACGCTGCCCTGACACCTACGAAGCACTGGCGCAAAAGTCTCAACTTTTCTTTAAGTGGGTGCTCGAGCAAAACTCGGCCACCCACGTGTTCAAATGCGACGACGACACCCTGATCAACGCGCGTGCCTTTGCCGCGCACGAAGTGAACACAGCGTACGAGGGTTATCCAATGCCCACTCCCGAAGCCCACTTCGAGTACGGAAGCGGCGGAGCGGGATACTTTATTGATAGACGCGCCATGCGCTGCGTGGTGGAAGATGAAAACTTTGCGCAACAACCCTACGAAGATCTTGCCGTCGGGCAATGTCTACATACGAACGGCATCGTGCTACACGCAAATCACCAGCTGGTGCCTAGCCTAAACTTTTGGAACAAGCAGGATTATATCGAAGTCTCAGGAATGAAACTTCCGAACCGCGCTTTTTTGGCTAAGCATCTCACAGTGCATCTGCACCGCATGGAGCCTGAAGCCATGTATGAGACCCACGCCCTGTTGACTCAGCCTTAGTAGCCAGTCGTGGTAGGCCACGGAGTCGTACCGTAAGGGTCGTAGGTTGTGGTGGCGTACGGATCCGAAGTCGTACCGGCATAATACGAAGTGGTAGGTGACGGTGTCGTTCCGTAAGGATCGTAAGTCGTCGTCGCATAAGGATCCGAAGTCGTACCTGCGTAATACGAAGTGGTAGGTTCCGGTGTCGTTGCCATCGGCGTGGTAGGCGCCGCGGTCGTAGGCGCCGGAGTCGTGGGAGCTGCGGTTGTCGGAGCTGGAGTGGTCGGTGCCGCGGTCGTAGGCGCCGGAGTCGTAGGAGCTGCGGTTGTAGGTTCCGGTGTTGTCGGAGGAACCGTCGTCGGAGCCGGAGTCGTAGGAGCTGCGGTTGTCGGAGCTGGAGTGGTCGGTGCCGCGGTCGTAGGCGCCGGAGTCGTAGGAGCTGCAGTTGTCGCTTCCGGAGTCGTGGTTGCGTAAGGCGTGGTGGTCACCGCGGGAGTCGTGCCGGGGTCGGCGGTCGTCCCCGGATCCATTGTGGTGTTCGGATCGTAAACGATGGCTGCGCGATCTTCGAGATCGGCATTGTAAACAATACCGAAGTTCACGTTTTCAACGTCGGCGCTGCTCACGAGCACGTTGGTCGCGCCGTCGAAGCGTCCGTCGGACGTCGATTCCCAGTTGAATTGCATGTTGGTGAGCTCGGGAGCGACGACAACTTTATAGGAGTCCGCCGCAACTTCGAATTCATAACGACCATTGGAGTCGGTTACGGCGCGTATGGGATAACCGTCACCGTCGAGCACACGCGAACCTTCGGTGCGCGAGCCCCAGGGACCATAATAGAGCTCAACGACCGCGCCTTCGAAGAGGCCGTCAGCTCCGTCGAGTGCCGTTTGCGCGTCGCTAGATTTGTTCATGTACACCACACCGGAGATGCGGAAGCAGTTGGGATCGCAATCCGGAGCGAGTGTGGTGGAGGGAACTTTCTTGGTAAAATCAAAGGTCAAATATGGCGTGTCCGAGAGGCTCAGATAGCCGAGCACCGAACCATCGTTGACGCCGTCGGTATCCATTTCGGAGTCGAGGGCCGGAACGAAATCAGCTGGAGGCACCGCGATCACGCGATAGGAATCGTCGGGAACGCCTTGAATGGTGAAATTACCCTCGTCGTCGGTAAAGGCCACAAGCACCGAAGTGTCTGTATATACCGTGGGGCTACCGAGCACTGAGGTCAAACGAATCGCCCAACCTTTGAGGGGTTTGGCGCTAGGGTCGAGGGTGAGAATGTCGGCCAAGGTATCGTCGTCGAGATTCACCTTGCCGCGAATCGAAAGCGAAAGAGCCGAGTCTTCATCACCAAGAGGTGGGATCGCTTCTTGGTCGGCGGTCGCCATATAATAGCCACAACTTGTGAGTTGGGAGACCGAGACCACCAGCAGTGCCCACGTCGCGCAGCGATTGAGCCACTGTGGTGATCCAAGACCCGGGAGCACCCTTCGCGATGTAGAAGACTTTTTCATACCTCTATCGTATCGGCAACATTAGGGTGCGGGGCGTTGAAGATTTGATTAAGATTGATGCAGCGGCCAAACCATTGAAATTAAGCTCCTTTTAAGGATAGCCGCATTCTAAAGGACCGCCAATATGCTCATCTCCAAAATTGGAGCAAAACGTGCGATCATATTATGGTGAACCTCCCCAGCGAAAATCTACCGCCCGAGGCTCCCCCCACGCTGGCACCGCCTCCGCCCAATCAAAAACTAGGCATTGTTTTCATGCTCACCAAAATCTCGATCGTATCGCTGCCCGGATTGGGAAATCTTTTGCTCGCGATCTACATCTCCAAACGATTGCTGCCTGAAGCTCGCGAAGACGAGCATCTTACGAAAAAACTAAAACTCCTGGCCGCCTTCAACCTGATTCTTGTGGTGATGGCGGGAACGCTCTTCGGAGTGATTTTTTTACGCTAAGTCGAAACCGATTAGGCTGCTTTGCGTTTGGCAGCTGGATCAAGCGCCGCATCTTCGCTCAGCACTCCGTCTTTCACTTGCTCCACGATTTTTGGACCTACGATGGTCGCAAAATGCGCTTCGAGCTCCTCGGTGGGCAAATTCAATTCGCGCCAACCAATGAGGTAATTACGAATGCGATCTTCCCACTTGTTGCGGTAGATGGTGCCATTGGGGCGACCAAAACGATGCAGCCAACGCAGAAAGGGCAGACACAGCGCCTGGCGACCCGCCTGACGAAACTTTTCGTGAATGTAAAATTCTTCACCGCCAAATCCGGAGAAACGGCGGTTGAATCCGAGCCACGCCGACTTACGGCAAGAAAAAAGTCCGAGGCCCTGCGAAGGAATCGCGAAGGGCGCATCGTTCTTGTGACGTGCGCGTTCGTCCCACGCCCAAGTACCGTACATGCCACCGCGCCACTCGGGCTGAAAGTGCGAAGCCATGTGATAAATGTCGTCGTAAACTAGCGGCCCCTGCAGCAAGTCTTGGCTCTGGGGGTGTTTGTCGTAATACTCAAGAAGCTGACGAACCGCGCCAGGCTCGATGAGCACATGCGAATCCATACAGAGAACAAGCTCGGTTTGCGCGCGTTCAAAAATCAAATTGCGTACGGCCGTGCCTTTGACTTCGTCAGTGCCGATGTATGTGCCCCCGATGCCTTCGACGAATTTTCGGATCGTCTCAGAATGTTTTCCGGATGGACAGTTGTCCACAACGAGAAACTTGATGCGACTCATCGGCGCTTCTTGGTGATAATAGCGCAGAGCCTGTATCGAAAAATACACGCCGTCGAAATCTTCGTAGACGGCCATCCCGATCGTGAGCTGTTCCATAACTCTCTTTCGGTGTTTTGAGAAAAAACGTTTACGCGTCAGGATTTTGGCTTATTTTTAAGCTGGTTTGTAGGTCAATCGACATCCTAGCGGGTTGCGCCTACATTTTAGCCATGAGCCCATCTTCTCAAGCGCAAAAACACGTGGTGATCATCGGAGCCGGACCGGGGGGGCTAGCGGCCGCCATGATCCTGGGTGCCCGGGGTTACCGGGTAACGGTCTACGAAAAAGAATCCGCCCTAGGTGGGCGCAATGCCGAGGTCGTGCTCGACGGCAAATACCGTTTCGACCTGGGCCCGACCTTTCTGATGATGAAGTATCTGCTCGACGAGCTCTTTACAGAATGCGGCCGTGACATCCGCGATTACCTCGACTGTCGCCGTCTCGACCCTATGTATCGACTGATTTTTGACGCCAAGGAGATGCTCGTCACTGAAGACCGCGAGCGGATGAAGCTCGAGATCGAAAAGCACTTTCCCGGTGAGGGACCGGCACTCGACAAATTTCACGAGCGCGAATCAAAGCGCTTCGAACGCCTCTACCCCTGCCTGCAGCGCGACTACGGCCGTCTCAGCCAATTCTTTAGCACCACTCTACTGAAAGCCTTCCCGCATTTGGCCGCGGGCAAATCGCTTTACGATGTGCTGGGAGAATACTTCCGCTCCGAAGAGCTACGCCTAGCTTTCACCTTTCAGTCCAAATACCTCGGCATGTCGCCCTGGGATTGTCCGGGGCTCTTTGCAATGATCCCCTACACCGAACACGCTCATGGCATTTATCATGTGATGGGTGGACTTAATAAAATCACCGACGCCCTGGCCACGGTTGCTAAGGAATTCGGTGCCCAGATTCATACCGAGCGCCCAGTGAAGCGGGTACGCCTCGAGGGTCAGCGCGCCGTGGGCGTCGAGCTTGCCGATGGAGAGTCGGTGGATGCCGATGCGGTCTTTGTAAATGCGGACTTCGGTCATGCCATGGAACATCTGTTTCCGCGTGAACGAATCAAAAAATACGCTCCCGAAAAGCTCAAAACTTTGAACTACTCCTGCTCGACCTTCATGATGTACCTCGGCCTGGACCGCACCTACCCCGACTGCGAGCACCACATGATTGTCTTTGCCAAGGATTACCAAAAAAACCTCGAAGACATATCGCATCGCAAGGTGGCCTCTGAAGATGTCTCCGTCTACGTACGCAACTCGGTAACCCTCGATCCGGGCTGCGCACCCGAGGGACATTCGGCTCTCTATGTGCTCTGCCCCGTGCCCAACAACACGAGTGGCATCGACTGGGCCACAGAAAAAGCTGTCTACCGCGAGCGGATTCTCAAGATTCTCGAAGAGCGTAGCCCTTACAAGAATGTTCGACAGCACATCCGCTCGGAGCTGATACTCACCCCGGACGACTGGCAGAACAAGCGCTCCGTATTTTTGGGAGCCACCTTCAACATGGGCCATAACATTTCGCAAATGCTCTACCGCCGGCCGCACAACGAGTTCGAAGAAATCTCGGATTGCTACTTGGTAGGAGGCGGTACGCATCCAGGAAGCGGCTTGCCTACGATCTTTGAATCGGCCCGCATTTCGGCAAACCTGCTCTGCGAACGCGACGGCATTACCTTCCCTAAGGCTAAAGAATTCTCGGAGTTGAGGCTATGAAAGCCTTGGCTCTCGTGACCACACTCATCGCCATGCCCACCCTAGCTGCCGAACTTCGCGTTGAGGTGGAGAATCTTACAGGACGCTCGGGCCAAATCGCTTACGCGCTTTTTGATAACAAAAAGGGGTTTCCTTCGGAAAAGGAGCACGCCTTGCGCAAAGACTTCGCACGCTTTGATCTTAAAGAAGGTGAGAGCGTAGCACGCTTTTCGATCAACGACGTCAAAGCTGGGGAATACGCCCTCGTGATTTTCGAAGACTTGAACGGTGATGGCGCGCTCAATAAAAACTTTCTCGGCATTCCGCGCGAACCTGCGGGGGCCTCAAACAATCCCAAGTACCGATTCGGACCACCGAACTACGACGAGTCCAAGTTCACCGTGCACGAGGAAATCCATCCGCTGAACGTGCGGATGGTGAAGTGAGGATCGTTCTATGAGCAAACCCAAGACTCCCAAGGTGATTGTTGTCGGTGCTGGACTCGGTGGTCTTGCCGCCGCCACATCGCTTGCTATGAAGGGCTACCGCGTGGAGATCTTTGAACGCAACGATCGCATCGGCGGCAAACTCAACGTGCTACGCGAAGGAGGTTTTAGCTTTGACCTAGGCCCTTCGATTTTCACACTGCCACATATGTTTCGCCCCCTCTTTGAGCAAAACGGGCGTCGGCTCGAAGACTACATCAAGCTCGTACGCGTGGATCCGCAGTGGCGAAACTTCTTTGAAGACGGCACCACCGTGGATTTGTGGGAACGCGAAGCGGACATGGAGCGTGAGCTCGAACGCCTTGGCCCCCACGCCTTTGCCGAATACCGCGAGATGCTGCGCTACTCCAAAGCACAGTACGACATCACAGAGCGGGGATACTTCGCAAAAGGACTCGATACCTTTTGGGATTTTGTGAAGTTTTACGGCTGGCGCGACGGGCGGGGCTTTGACTTTTGGCACTCCATGCGCGGCGGCATCGCCAAGCGCACGCGCGACCCATACCTGCAGGCCATCTTTGAGTACTTCATCAAGTACGTCGGCGCTTCGGCCAACGATGCGCCAGGATTTATGAACCTCATGCCCAACATTCAACTCGAATTTGGCCTGTGGTACATTCAGGGCGGCCTCTACGAATTGGCGCACGCTTTTGAGACACGTCTCAGCGAACTCGGTGTGACCGTGCACCTGAACGCCGAAGTGGAATCGATCACCCGCCAGGGCGATCGCGTCACCGGAATCCGCTCCCGTATCGAACGCGGCCCCAGCCGTGACTTTGAGGCCGACTACGTGGTCTCCAACATGGAAGTGCTTCCCGCCTACCGCGAGCTGCTTGGTGAGAGCGACGGTTTTATGCGCAAGCTAGAAAAATTCGAACCCGCTTGCTCCGGAATTGTTTTGCACCTGGGCCTCAACCGCACCTACCCGCAACTGGCGCACCACAATTTCTTTTACTCTAAAGATCAGCATCGACACTTCGATCGTGTTTTTCGTGAGGGCAAGTTGCCAGACGATCCTACGATTTATCTCGTAGCCCCCACGCGCACAGACCCTTCGCAGGCTCCCGAGGGGCATGACAACATCAAGATCCTTCCGCACATTCCCTATCTCAACGGCAAGTACACCCGCGAAGACTGTCTCGCACTCAAAGAACGGGTTCTCGACAAGTTGGAGCGCATGGGACTCGAGGGATTGCGCAAGCACACCGTGGTGGAAGACTTTTGGACGCCCTTCGACATCGAAAAGCGCTACCGCTCCAACGGAGGTTCGATATACGGCGTCGTCTCCGATCGTTTCAAAAATTTCGCGTTCAAGGCACCCAAGCGCAGCAACAAATACCGCAATTTGTTTTTTGCGGGCGGTAGCGTGAACCCCGGAGGTGGCATGCCGATGGTGGTTCTCTGTGGACGACATGTGGCGGATCTCATCGATCGCGACGAGCGTGGATCCCGCTCATGAGCGCTCTCGCGTGGCTGATGCTGGGACTCGCCCTCACTTGGCTCGCGGGCTTTGGAGTGATCGGAGCTCGACGTGGCGTCCCCAAGTCAAACGCCCCTTCTGCGCTCCGCGTGTCGATCATCATTCCCGCTCGCAATGAAGCGGAAAATCTGCGCGTTCTCCTGCCCTCGATCTTTGCCACCTCTCATCGCCCCGAAGAAGTCCTTGTCGTAGACGACGATTCGAATGATGACACCGCCTCCGTGGCAACCGAGCTCGGTGCGCACGTGATTCGGGCTCAGCCACTACCCGCCGCGGGATGGACGGGAAAAAACTGGGCCTGCCACCAAGGTGCCACGGCAGCGAGAGGTGAGCTCTTTTTCTTTGTGGATGCCGATGTGTGCTTCGAGGCCAACGGCTTCCAATCGATCCTCACTCATTTTGAAGAGCTCAACCGCGAAGCTCCCACCGCGCTTTCCGTGCTGCCATGGCATCGCGTGGTGCACGCCTACGAAGAGCTTTCGATCTTTTTCAATCTCATGATGTCTGCCGGCTCACGGCGCCTCGTGGGCCAGAGCCTTGTGGTTCGACGTGCCGACTATGAACGCGCCGGGGGGCACCAGGCCGTGAGTGGAGAAGTGTTGGAAAACTTTTTCATGACCGAACGCTTTCACAGCGCCAAGGTACGCACTGTGACTCGCCTCGGGCGCGGCGTGCTCTCAGTGCGCATGTTCCCAGGGGGACTGGACTCGCTGATCGAAGGTTGGACCAAGGCTTTCGCACGCGGCGCGCGGCACACGGACAAACGCGCGCTCCTCGCATCGGTACTCTGGCTCACCGGCTTTGGTACGGTGATCTTCGCTGCGCTCGTGACACTCGTTGTGCCCATGCCCGGCGTGCGGGAAGGACTCCTGGTGGCATATGTCTTGTTTGCCGGTCAGCTGGCCTGGCTCGCGAGACGCCTGGGATCCTTTCGCCTGCTTACGGCGGTACTCTTTCCTGTGGCGTGGTTTTTTTATCAATTCGTTTTTGCGAAATCCCTGGGCATTGGTGCGACGCCGAAGACCTGGAAAGGACGGACCCTCACGTGACGATGGTCTGGATCGCAAACCTTCTTGGCTGGCCCATTCTGCATCTCCTGGTGTCCAAGATCTTCACGGATTTGCCCCTTCGAATCTTTGACCCGAACTCACCGCTCTTTCGTGAGCGCCGCTGGGAACTCGGTGGCGATCTGTACAGCCGAGGATTGCGTATCAAATTTTGGAAATCGCATTTGCCCGACGCCGCCGCTTGGTTTCGTGGCGGCTTTCCTAAGGGCAAGATCCTCTCACGAGAACCTGCGTACTTAGAACGTTTTGCGAGGGAAACCTGCCGCGGCGAAGCGGCCCATTGGGTGACCCTTGCCACGTGCCCGATCTTTTTTATATGGAATCCGCTTTGGGCGAAGCTCGTGATGCTTGCCTACGCCGTACTCGCAAATCTGCCCTGCATCTGCGCGTTACGCTACAATCGCATTGTGATCCGGCGCAGGCTTCAGAGATCTTCGTGACCACGTGTGATGAGCGTGTCGAAGTTGAAGGACCTTAGCTCGCCCGAAAAGGGATAAAGATTCACGTGCCGCATGTCGACCTCAAGCCCCACCCTCTCACCAACACGGTGGTTGTGGTGGCTGGGCACGAGTGCGAGCACCTGACGCCGGCTCGGGAGTTCGATGGTATAGAGGTGCGCAGAACCGCGAAAACGCTTCTTGAGCAGTGTGCCGCTAAAGTGGCCATCGCCGTCGACGTGCACCAAATCATCGGGGCGCACGAGCAATTCGCACACCTCGCCAATAGGCCATTCTTTGGCGCAGGGCAGGCGACCGATTTCAGTTTGCACAAAGCCCGCACTCTCGACCGTGGCAGGTAGGAGCGCCCCTTTGCCGAGAAAATCCGCGACAAAACGATTTCGAGGTGAGTGGTAGAGCTCAAAGGGATCTCCCCACTGCAGCAGGTCACCACCCTCGAGAACTCCAAGATGTTCGGCTAGGTCGTAGGCGTCTTCTTGATGGTGAGTGACAAGGAGCGTGGTGATCTTGGTCTCACGCAGCACGAGGTTCATGACCTGGATGAGCTCTTCGCGCAATTCGGGATCGAGCTGCGAAAAGGGTTCATCAAGGAGCAGGAGTTTGGGGTTGGGCGCGAGCGCGCGGCCCAGGGCAACTCGCTGCTGCTGACCACCGGAGAGTTGTTGCGGATAGCGCTTGGCAAAAGGCGCTAGGCCCAAGAGTTCAAGCACGTAGGCACTACGCTGACGACGCTGCTCGGAAGTGGCGCGAAAAAGGCCGTAAGCGACGTTCTCTTCGACACTGAGATGCGGAAAAAGCGCGAAGTCTTGGAAGACGATGCCGATGCCACGTCGTTCGGGAGGGAGCACATGGACTGGTGAGGAATAGGTCTCGCCACCGAGAACGATGCTGCCTTCAGCAGGGCGTTCGAAGCCCGCGATGAGCCGCAGGAGCGTTGTCTTGCCCGAACCACTCGGCCCTACGAGCGCACCGAGAGCGTGAGCAGGGAGTCGCAGCGAGATGTTTTTTAAGATCACCGTTTCGCCGCGAAAAAAACTCAGTCCATCGATGCGCAAGTCGTCTTCACGAAAGGTCATTGAATGCGTCTCCTCAGCAAAAAAATGGGAACGATAGAAGCCACAACGATCATCAGCGAGGGAGCCGCAGCTTCGCGCCACATGAAGTCCGAAGTGTACTGATAGACGCGTACCGCGAGCGTATCCCAACCATAGGGGCGCATGAGCAGCGTCATGGGCATTTCCTTGAGCGTGTCGATGAACACAAAAAGAAAGCCGATGAGAAAGGCGTTCTTCAGAAGCGGCACGTGAATATGCCATAAGGTGCGCCACAGCGAAGCGCCCGTGCTCTGAGAGGATTCTTCGATAGATGTGGAGATACGACTTGCGGCGCTCATCACGGGGCGCTGCGCGAGCGCCAGAAATCGCGTCGCAAGTCCGATGAGCATTGTCACGAGCGCCACGAGCGCGGTGGATTGCAGCGAAGCTCCCCAGAGCCGCGTGACGGCGGCCATCCATCCGACGGCAATCACCGTTCCGGGAATGCCATAGCCGAGAGAGGAAATCTTTTCGGCCCACGCGATGTCCGCGCTCTTTAAAAACCGATGAGCAAACACGAGAAAGGCTGCAAAGAGCACCGCGATGAATGCCGCAAGCCCAGCCACGAGCAGCGAGTTGGTGGCGCGCTCCAGCAAACGCGGGTCGAGAAAGGTTTCGGGGCGCGAGAAAGACCAATAAATCAGTTGCAGCACTGGCAGCACAAAGGAAATGAGCCAGAGAACGCCAATAAAGAGGTTCGCCGCAAGCGATGGCGTTTTGTTCAAGCGACGGCGTTCCATCTTAAGGCGGCCCGCATAAGGGTCTGTGTACTTTTTTCGACGCGCGAACCACAGCACCACTCCCACGAAGAGCGAGAGAAAAAGCACGTGAATCATAGCGAAGAAAGAGGCGGTTTCGATGGATTGCAAACCAAACCACGCACGGTACACCACCGTGGTGAAAACGTTCAGATTAAAGACGCTCACGGAACCGAAGTCTGCGAGGGTTTCCATACCCACGAGCAGCACCCCGGAGGCGATCCAAGGCACGAGGATCGGCAGATCGAGTTTGTAAAAGCGGCGCCAGCGGCCAAGCCCCAGACTGCGCGCGGCATCGGAGAGGTTGCGGCTCTGGGTTTCGAGGCCCTCAAAGATCAAAAGATACATGTAGGGAAATTGCGCGAGGGCAACGGGCACCAAAAGACCCGGTAGCGAACGGTAATTCGAAAAGACTCCAGTCCACGTGGCGCCGGTGTGATCGCGCAGCCAGGTGGGCACGAGGCCGGAGTAATCGAGCCATGAGATCCACAAAAAGGACTGCACGTAGGCTGGCAGCGCGAGCGAGAGCAGCAGCGACCAGCGCCAAAACGAGGCGCCCCAAAACTCGTAGCGCGAGAGCAGCCACGCGCTCGCGCCGCCCAGCACGAGGCAGAGCAGCGTCACCCCCACAAGCATTTCACTTGTGGTGACGAGCGCGTCTTGCATTTGCGTGGAGCTGACATGCGCGATGAGTTCGGCCGAGGAGCCGAGAGACTGAATCAACAAAAAGCCGAGCGGAGCCACGAGCAGCAGCCCCGGAAGGTAGGCGATAAGCCTGAGCAGAGAGCGAGCCATAGATCGCCCTCCTTGAGATTTGCTACTTGTAACCCACACGATCCATCAACTGCACAGCGGCGCGCTGTTTTTCGCCGGCTTTGTAGAGAGGCATTGCATCGGGCTTGAAGTTGCCGAAAGCTTGGATTTGCGGACTCACCTCGGCCTTGGGGTTCACGGGATACTCGTAGTTCATCGCCGAAAGCAGCTTCTGAGCTTCGAGGCGCGAAGCCCAAACGAGGAACTGTGTGGCGAGTTCTTTTTTCTTGGAAGCCTTGAGCACGCCGCCGCCCATCACGTTCACGTGAGTGCCGCGACCACCCTGGTCGGCCCAAAAGAGTTTCACGTCGAGGCTGGGTTTGTCTTTGATGAGACGGGCAAAGTAATAGGAGTTCGAAATGCCCACGGCGCACTGACCAGCAGCGATGGCTTCAAGCATCGGAGTGTCGCTAGCGAAGACCGGCGCGGCGAGGTTGCGCACCCAGCCCTTGAGCACGGTTTCGGTTTTCTTCTCGCCCCAGTTTTCGATAAAGGAGGCGACGAGCGACTGGTTATAAACGTTGTTGCTGGTGCGCAGGCAGAGCTTGCCTTTCCACTTGGGCGAGGCAAGGTCTTCGTAGGTGCTGAGCTGCGAGGCTTTGACCTTTTTGGGATTGTAGAAAATCGTGCGCGCGCGGATCGAGAGCCCTACCCATTCGTTGTGCGGGGCGCGGTACTGCGCGGGGAGATTGGCTTCAAGCTCAGCGCTTTGGGTAGGCGCCAGAAGGCCCGCCTCGCCAGCGAGCCAGAGGTTGCCCACGTCGACCGTAGTCAGCAGATCCGCAGGGCTATTCGCGCCCTCGGCCTTGAGCTTTTCGATAAGCACGGGCCCCTTGTCGGCAACGAAGTTGATCTTGATGCCGCTCTCTTGGGTGAATTTTTCAAAAATGGGACGGATGAACTCTTCGTTGGAAGAGGTGTAGATCGTCAGAGCATCAGTACTTTTTGCGGCGCCACCGGCAAGGGCCAAGGGGGTCACGGCGCAGAACAGCGGGGTGAGAACGCTCAAAATTCGGCTTTGCATCGTAGGAATCTCCTTATAGGAGGCAAACCTATAGACTTTAAGACCACTTTCAAGCCTTCTTTTGCGTTAATGATAATTATTATCGATTAGGATGCGAACAATAGATAACGCAGCGTGCGCTTAGTTCCAGCTACCGAGTATCCAGGTACCGCGGTACCTGGATACTCGGTAGCTGGAACTTTGGGGACGGGTACGCTAGTTGGCGCGTTCCCAGGTTTGGGTGCGACCCAGGAGCGAGAAGCCGAGGAAGCCTCGGACTTTGAGGCGTTGGCCGCCTTCGGTGAGCTCCATTTTGACGTCGTAGGTTTTGCCGTTGTTAGGGTCGAGGATGTTGCCCTCGCCCCAATCCGATTCGCGCTTCTTCAGGCTGTCGATGATTTTGAGCCCGAGAATCGGTTGATCCTTGCGCTCGTCCTTGCACTTGTCGCACTTGGGGTTTTGATCTTGGGTGGGCTCACGGAAGAGCTGCACCACTTTGCCTTCATAGGCCTCACCGACTTTGGTGATCTCCACGATCGATTTGGGTTTGTTGGTTTCGTCGTCGATGGTGCGCCATTTGCCGGCGATGTCCGTGAGGTCGGCGGCAGAGGCGGCGCCAGAAACGCCAAGGCTGAGTGCTAAGATAAATAGTGCGCGCATATGATGGATCTCCTCGCGAGGAACTTATTCTTCTACTTTCGGTTCCTCGGCCCAAATATAGGCCTTTTTCGCGACGAAGAAACGCAGCAATTTGATTTTTTTGAGGCCTGGGTACATCTGCACTTCGATGTTCTTTACAGGAAGATTTTTTACCGTGCCCTTGGGCTCGAGTTTGTAGCGATAAAAAAGCAAATCGCCATCTTCCATCACCGCTTCACGCTTGACGCTAAAGGCCTTGGCGAGATCGAATTTTCCGTCGCCGCCCCACAACTTGCTGTAGAACGTGTCCAGCGCGCCGCTTTTCTCAGCCGGCTTGGTGCCTTCGGTATAGCGAAACCCCTGCTTAAGAGAAAACTCAAAGATAGCGAACGTCTTTTTCGCATTTTCGTTGGAAAGGAGGTTTAGCGAAAACGTTTGTCCCTCAGTGTTCCAAGAGAGAATGGCGTCGTGAGTGATGAACTCGTCGCCATCGTCGTCATCGTTCTCAGAAGTAAAAGAGAAGACACCGCTTTGCGGGGCGGGCTGCGATTTTAAAAAATTCCCTAGTTCAACGACAGGCTCTAAATTTTGCGCAAGCGCAGGCATCGCCATGGCCAACATCAGGAACCCGAAGCACTTTGATGGAATCCACATTTTTTGCATATAATTTCCTAACCCGCTCCGGTGTTATTGCTGTCGATGACCTTCGCCCCCGGAAACGCTTTCGTAGGACGCACAGCGACCGAAGAGTTGCACTCTGGTGCGAGATCCTTAAAGGTTTTCATAAAGCGCGAACTCAAGTACCTGCTCGGGCGCATGACCGACCAGTACGATTGATTGTTCGCAATAGGCAGGCCCTTGCGAGTGTATTGACCATCAAAAATTTTGTAAACGCAGTCGAGGTTCGAACGCCAGTCCATGGGCTTGTAGCCACCTTGCCAGCAGCCCCAGCTTTCGGCTCCGTGTGAAATCTGGAAAGGGCCGTAGGAGCGGCGGTAGCGATTGTGCTCGCCGCCATTGCCCTTGAATCCGAAATGACTTTCGCCGTAAGAGAGTGGAGGCGCCACTTTCATCAGAACGGTTTTACGCTGTTCGGTATTCAGCGACATGTAGTTATCGCAGATCCCCGCCAGGGGGTTGCCGCGGCCGGGAATGCCGTTCACGAGATTGGGGTGCGAGTCGATTTCTTTGCTCGCCATTGCATTTACGTAATCAGGCCATTTGCCTTTGGCACCCAAGAGTTCAATGCCATCCATATCGCTGTGCGCGTCGCCGCCGCCGCCAGACCCACCACCGAAAAGAGAAGAGAGCGACCAGCCGCCGCCTCCACCACCACCGTGATTCGAAGAGCCGGAGCCTTCGCCTTTGAAATCGGTGGGGACGCAACCAAAACGGCCGCCCCCTGCGCTCACCGCAAATAAAACCGTGGCCATCGCGAGTTTCATCATGATGCCTCCAGTGTAACCAGAGAATCTGACTATATATATGACAATTTTCCTACGACGCGCTGGTCAGAGGTTCCCTTAGAGCCCCAAATCGTGGTGCGGTTTCTCGAAACGGCTCATGTGCACGTAGGCAATGGGCACGACAAAGTACGTCATAAACGTCGAAAAAATGACGCCCCCCACGATGCCGATCGACATCATCGAACTCGAAGCGGTGTCAGTGCCGATCTTGAGGGCCGGCGGCAGAGCCGCGGCGACCGTCGTGAAAGCGGTCATGAGGATAGGTCGAAAACGATTGCGACACGACTCCACCATGGCGGCCGCTGCGCTGAGTCCTTTCGTTTCGCGGCCTTGGTTAGCAAACTCTACGAGCATAATGGAGTTCTTCTTGACGATGCCCATCAGCAAAAGCAAACCGATCATCGAAAAGAGGTTGAGCGTCGAACCCGTTACCCACAATGCGAAAAACGCGCCCGACACACTAAAGGGCAGCGCCAAGAGCACCGTCACGGGGTGAATGTAGGAGTTGAACTGCGAGCCGAGCACCATGTAGGCCACCGCGATGCCGAGCACCAGCGCAAAGATCAGATCTTTAAAGATTTGATTGAAGTCGCCACTCGCGCCCGAGCTCTCGTCGTAGCGCACGTCGCCCACCACCGATTCGTTGGCGAGCTTTTTCATGTGCTCAAGCACGGGGCCGAGATATTGTCCGTCCGCGAGGTTCGCCGAGAGCGAGATTTTGCGCTCGCGGTTTTCGCGATTGATCGAAACCGGAGCGAGCGTGTCCCTCGCCTGAATCAACGTCGCGAGCGGCACGAGTTGACCGCGCGAATTGCGGATGACGAGCTTCTTGAGCCCCTCAATGTTTGTCGGAGCAGCCTGGGGATCGGCCTTGACGATGACATCAACGCGCTTGCCTTCGTCGTTGTACTTGGCCGCATCGATGCCGTTATAGAAAAACGCCAGCGTCTCGGCGATCGTCTCCACGGAAACGCCGTAGAGACGAGCCTGCTCACGGTTCGGAATGATGGCGATTTCGGGATTTCCTTGATCAAAGCTCTGTCGTACGTCAACCACGAGCCCCGAAGCTTGCATTTTGCTTTCTAGGTTCTGAGCCGATTTGATAAGATCCGGCCACGCCCCACCCCGCAGAGTGAGATCCACAGGATAACCGCTCTGACCACCAATACTCACGCCGCCCGTGGGCTGCAGTCGCACTTTAAAGTCTTTGCCCAGGGTACGAAGCTTTTCACGCAACTGAGACTCGATCTGTGCCTGAGTCAATTTGCGATCTTCACGATCCTTAAGGGTGACCATGAGCATCGCTTGGTTCACACCGCCCGAACCGAGAATCGAGTACGAGCGCAGAATGCCTTCTTGTTCTTTGATGATTTTTTCAACGTCTTCGAGGCGGCGCGAATTTTCTTCGAGCGAAGTTCCGAGCGGAAGCTCCGAGCGCACCATCATCGTGCCGGTTTCTTCTTGAGGAATTAATTCCGTGGGAATCGAAAGCACCGTGGCTAGCGAGGCGCCAAAGAGCACCAGCGCGGCGGCGTAAAATGCGAAAGGTTTGGAACGCGAACGGAAGGTGGATTCTGCCCAGGCAGCGTAGCGATTGGCCGCGCGTTTGACGAATCTCGAAAAGATTCCCGGGATGCCATTCGGCTCGCCCTCGTCCTTGAAACCCGCCATACGCATTGGCGTGAAGGTCAGCGCTTCGAAAGTGCTAAAAAGCACCGCCACACTGAGCACGATGCCGAACTGCGTGAGATAGGCTCCGACCATGCCGCTCACGTAGATCACGGGCAAGAAAATGGCCACAATGGCAATCGACGTGGCGATGGCCGCAAACTGCACTTGCTCGGCGCCGAGCCAGGCGGCGCGCGCGGGATTTTTCTCGGTCTCGCGCTTTTTAAAGATGTTCTCGAGCACCATGATGGCGTCGTCCACGATGATCCCCACCGACAAAATGAGCGCCAGCATCGTAAAGAGGTTCAGCGTATAGCCCAGCCACTGCATGACGATGAAGGTGCCAAAGATGCTCGTCGGAATGGCGATGATGATGTTGATGGTTGAGGAAATCGACCCCAGAAAGAGCCAGCACACGACACCCGTGAGCAAGATGGAGATGATGAGTGTCACGCCGAGCTCGTGAATCGATTTTTGAATTTCATGGGTCGTGTCGAAGTTTACGCTCAACTTATAACCTTCGGGTAAGGAAATCTGCGCCATGCGCTCGCGCACACGCTCAGCCACGGCCACCGAGTTTTCGCCCCGTTGCTTTTGGATCGAAATGCCCACCGAACGCTTGCCATCGATGCGAGCAAAGCGGCGCTGGTCTTCGAGTCCCGCCTGAACCTTGCCCAATTCGCCGAGGGTGATCTTGGTGTAGAGCAGCGAGCCCGAACGTTTGGTGATCATCAACTCTGAGATCTCTTTGACCGTGGCGGCCTCGCCCAAAAACCGTAGAGCCTTTTCACTCTTGGCGCCCACGATTTGACCCGTGGGGATTTCCTTGTGCTCGCTCTTGAGTGAGGCGAGCACGTCGTCGTAGGTGAGCTCGTACTGCGCGAGCTTGTTGGGATCGAGCCACACGCGAACCACGGGCTCCAAAAAACCACCCAGGTCCACCGCCGAAACGCCTTCAACCGTCGCGAAACGATCCGAGACGCTGTTCTTGGCAAAAAACATCAGATCGCGCGTTGGCACATCGGCCGAGAGTCCGAGCCACAAGATCGGGCGATCTTCCGGATTGCGCTTTTGAATGGTGGGTGGGTCGATGTCCTCGGGGAGCTGACGGATCGCCGCCTGCACGGCAGCGTTGACGTCTTGAACCGCGATATTGATATCTTTAGAAATGTCGAACTCGAGGGTCACCGAAGCCGAACCATAAGACGCGCTCGAAGTGATGCGCTGCACGCCCTCGACCGTGGTGAGCGCGCTCTCAAGTGGCTCCACGACGTCGGTTTCCATAAGTTCGGGTGCCGTTCCTGGATACCCCACCCGCACACTCACCATGGGGTAGTCGACATCAGGATATTGTGAAACACCGAGATTGTTGAGCGAGATCGCTCCGAACAAGAAGAGAGCGATGGTGGCCATCCAGCCGAAGACCGGACGTTTGATCGAAATTAGCGGCAGACTCATAGCTTAGCTCCCAGTTCCAGCCCGCTGACGCGAGCGCGCGTGATTTGGTTCACGAGATCGATGTCTTCGGTTTGTAATTCCAAATAGTTTTGGATGCTCGAGAGCACTTCGAGTTCGGTGACAATGCCGCGACGGTAATCCGTTTGCTGTACCTGAAAGGCTTTGCGAGCCATTTCGCTGGCTCGTTTCACAGAATCGTGACGATCGACGAACGTTTTGATCTCGGAACGCTTGAGTTCGGTTTGGATTTCGCGGTCGAGCGTGGCCTGTTTGATTTGCTCTTCTAGCACACGCGACTGCGCATTCGCCCGGCGCATCTCAGCCGGCAGAGCAAAGCCCTGAAAGAAAACCCACTGGGCGCGCAGGCCCATGCCAAATTCCGCATCGCGCCCTGTAGCTCCAGAAGAGCCCGCATTGCCATAACCCGCAAAGGCACCCACTGTGGGCAAGTGCGAGCGCCACGTGCTGCGAGCGTCGTACTCGAGCCCGCGGTGTTCTTGGCGCAACGCTTCAAGGCGATACTCGGCGCGCGGTTTGAGCTGCGCGGTGATTTCGGAGGCGAGCTTTTCGAGCGGCGCAAAAACCACCGCTTCATCCGAAGCCATGCCGAGAAGGCTCTTGAGATCTGATCCCGCCTGGAGCAGCTCTTGTTCTAAACTGATGGTGCTGCGTCCGAGCCGCAGCGATTCCATTTCGGTTTGCAGCAGATCGGGCTCGCGCACTTGTCCCAGACGCAGACGACGACGCTGTTCGTTGACGCGGTTGTCGATGGTCTTTTGCGTTTTCTTGAGGATTTCGATTTTTCCGGTGGCGAGTGAGCCTGCAAGCATGATGCCCGCAAGGCGCACACGCAGGGTATCTTTATAATCTTCGAGCGCCAATTCCGAAGCGCGTCGACGCGCTTTGAGCGCCGCAATCGTGGCGTATTCGGCTCCACCGGCGAAGAGCGACATCTCCGCGTCGAGCGAATAACCACTCGACCAGCTCTCTTCACCGCGCTTTTGATGAGTCCAATTCGCTGAGACCGTGGGCAAGCGTGCGGCGTAGGCCAGCTTGAGATTGGCCTCAGAAATCTCGACTTCCTGGATTTTTTGTTTGAGTTCGAAACTCTGCGTGAGCATCCGAGTCTCGGCGTCTTTGTAACTCATCTCGAGAGCCCGAGCGGCACTCGCCGAAAAGATGGTGGACAACAACACGGCGTGCGTCGCAAAACTCTTCATCCCGTCGAGAATAACACGTCTGGCTTTTATTCGAATCTGGTCAAGACTCTTTTTCACGGAAACGATCGATGAGCCATTGCTTCTGAGCCTCGGGCTCGCTTGGCACTTCCGAGATAGGATAACGCTTCACCGTTAGCGAATAGTTAGGGAGTGTGCCCGAGATAAAACTCCACAAGCTGGGGGCCTTGGGCAAATGATAATCGATAGTCAGATCGTAAACGGCTTCCACGCGCCCCCGAAGCTGGTCGAGCGTGGCCCACACGCCTTTGGTGCGTGGGCACAGATGGTGGCGCAGGGGCTCGATGCCGAGGGTCTGCATATAACGCGTCGAAGCTGCCAACTTGGCAGGCGTTGCCCGAGTGCCCTCGGGAAAGGAGACAATCCAAAAGTGCAAATCGTTGTTCTTGATGTGCGCAAAGGTCTTTTCAATGCGGCTCGTATCGGAATCCCAATTGCGCTTTAAAAAAATCGAATCGTAAAACCACAGACTCCAGCCCGGCCCAGGCAGCCAGCGCAGCGAATCTTTGGCAAAAAACTTCAGGTCGCCCACACGGCGAAAGATCGAGCCAAAGTGCATCAGAACGCACACGTCAGCGAAGACCTGATGGTTGGCGATGAGCAGGGCATTCTCTCCCGGTGGCAGGTGATCAAAGTGGAATTTCGGGCGCATCCCGTAAACACGCACAAGCCACCAAATGCAAACGTCTGAGCAGAGCTCGGCGAGATAAAAACGAAATCTGCGCATTGCGGGCTTGGAGAAGATTCCGATCAAAAGGCTAAAGATTTGAAAAACATTGAGAGTGCCAAAAGAAAGAGCGAGCACAAGCACCGACAAAGCGGATCGCAAAAATCGAATCATGTACCCATCTCCTTGGCTCGCACCGCACAGTCACCTAGAGCGCGCTCGAGAGCCGTAAACTTGTCGAGGGCCGAAAGGCCGCGTTCGGTGCAGCCCCCAGGCGTGGCGATCTCGCGCATCAATTGCGCCAAATCCGGCTGCTCAGTAACGAGAGCTTCGTTGGCACGACCCAGCGCCGCCCACCAGGCGCGAGCCACCTTGGGCGTCACGCCACTCTGCGCGGCGAAACTTTCGTACTCACGCTGCAGATGCAGCAAAAAGGCTGGTGCAGACCCCACAAGAGCGGTCACTTCGGGCATTTGAGCTTCGCCGTAGAATCCGCAAAAATGCCCGAGTTTGGCGAACAACCGCGAGAGCTCGGCACGAAAAGACGGAGCCAAAGCTTTCGCGTAAAACACGGCGTAGAGCCCCGCATTGGCACGAGCCGCGGTGTTGGTCATCACAGTGATCACGACGGAGTTTTGTTTTAGAACTTTGGCCAAAGCAGACGGCGTCCACCCCGCCAACAGCGAAATCACACGGGCGCCGCTTTTGATTTTAAGCGAGGGGGCGAGCTCGCGAATTTGGGCGGGCTTCACCGCGAGCCACACCTCGCGGGCGCTCGCAAGGGCCGAATAATCACCGGCCACGGCGCGCACGCCCCAGCGGCGCCAGCGCGCTGCAGAAGCTTGGCTCGCGGTGATCACGAGGATTTTGGATTTGGCGTATACGCGTTTGGCGACAAGCGCCTTGATCACCGCGCCGCCCAAGTTCCCTGCCCCGACGAAAACAATTGGTGTAGAATGCGACGAATGACCGAGCGGCTTAACACGGACTTTTTGGACTACTTTCCCATTCGTCATGGCCTCTCTCCCTCTCAAATCGGCTTGCGCCGACTGCCGACGGATCGACAGGACGCGAGAAATAAGATCTTCCAAATGGGTACCGATTGGCAAGAGTGCCTTGAAAATAAGCGGCTCTGTCGCGTCGAACGCCTCGGCAAGTACTACCAGAGCCACGCAGCGCGGCCGCCCCGCGCCATTTCGCTATGGATCATGAACGAGCTCGCCGCCGAATACCCAGACTTATTTGCGCTCTCGCAATCCCCCTCTGGCCCGTCTTTGCACGCCAAACATACGGGCGACGTGATCGCAGCGAGCGCCGAAGGCGATCTCGACCGCACGCGCTCCCAGCTGAATTCTTTTGCCGTAGAAGCCGTGGATCTTTTCGATGCTCTGGCGATGCAGGTGCCCGAAGATCTCGTGGTGCAGGGCTGTGCGGATGACTACTCTCAGGACGAGTGCCAACAGGTGCACCTCTGCCACGCCAATGGTTGGTCGGCCGAGTGGGCCATTGGCAAGAGCTTTGACGCCATCCATGCACGCGTGCCGCGCATCGAAACCATCATCCGCGACACGGCCAAAATTTTGCGCGCCATTGTGGAGTCTCCCGCAGTCATGGAGCGCATCGGCGCGGTGAACTTTCGCACCTCAGCGCAGCTCAACCGCCACCCCGAGATCCCCGAAGAAAAGCGTCACGTGCCCTTTCACCACCGCGACAACGCGCACCTCTACCTGAGATTCGAGCGGCAGTGCACGGTGGGTTTTGCAGCGGAGAAGGCCTTTTTGTTTACGATCCGCACCTACCGCACACAACTCGACCCCGGCATGCCACTGGACGCCTGGAAATCATTTGTGCAGGCCATGGCGCAGTCGAGCGACGGCACCAATCCACACCGATTTTTGGCAAGCAACCGCGATGAGCTGCTGCGCTGGATTCAAAGTTCGGGATGATCTCTACTCGCCGAGAAAACGTTTGGCGAGATAACGTGCCACCGCGTCTTCGTTGCAGTGACCGATGACTTCGCTTGCGAGCGCTTTGACGGGCAAGATGGCGTTCGCCGTGGCCACCGCGTGACCTGCGTATTCGAACATCTTTTTGTCGTTGTCCTCATCGCCAAAAACCAAAAGGTTCTCGGCCTTGAGTCCGAGTTCGAGCACGAGCTTTTCACAGCCGAAAGCCTTGGAGACCATGGGTGAGGCGAGCGAAACCCAGTGCGAGCCCGGCTGGTAGCGCGATTCAAAACGTACGTAGCCCACGCGCTGGCCGATCTCGCGTTGCAGACGATTGTAAAACGCCTCGGCCTCAACGGCCGTGCCGATGACGTTGACCTCGAGCAGCGGCTCTTGCATCGCCTGAGCAAAGTCCTCGACCTGCACGAGTCGACGATCGCGATTTTCTACAAGGTCGTGCATGACATAGTTCATGCCTTCGTTACGAATCTTACGGAAATACCGGTGTTCTGCACCGCGCGAGTAGGTCGAAACGAAGGGCTCAAGGCCCATATCGTCGATGATCCGAATCAATTCGCGAAAGACGCTGACGTCGAGCGCGCTGACGGATTCGTAATCGGAACTTTTGAGATGCGTGATCACCGCACCGTTGTAGGAAACCACGGGCAGCTGGATGTCCAGATCCGAAAAAATGCGGCGAATGGACACGAGCGAGCGAGCGCTCGCCACTGTGAAGAGGTGACCCTCCGCCAAGAGGCGTCGGATCACCGATTTGGAATACTCAGAAACTTGACCATCGTCGCGCATCAGCGTGCCGTCGAGATCCGAGACGATCAGCGTTTTGACGGTCATCGGAATCTTTAGGCTCCTACTTTAAGAAGTTCGACTTCAAATACAAGGGTCGAACGAGCAGGGATCAGACCATTGCCAACGGCTTGGTCACCATAAGCTTTTTCGGGGGGAATGGTCAGCACGCGTTTGCCGCCAACTTTCATACCCTCAACGCCCACGTCCCAGCCGCGGATCACCATGCCCGAGCCGAGCACAAAAGAAAAAGGCTGACCGCGATCTACCGACGAGTCGAACTTTTTGCCGCCCTCTTTGAGCGTGCCTGTATAGTGCACGGTCACGTTTTGGCCGGCGGTAGCCAGGTCACCGCTACCCACGAGTTTTTCTTCGATAATAACGCCTTCTTTTTCCATCTGTGCTCCTGTCTGAGCGCTCGAAACGGCCGCGGGAGCTTCGGCTCCACCAGTGGCAGCTTCGTCAGATTTCTTACAAGCGCTCATCCCCAAAGGGGCGATCATAACTAGCATAAAAATATTCTTAAGTCTCATAATTTAACCTCCTAAGGTGTGATCACCGTTAGCATACCATTTAACTCGTCCCATTCCATAGCGCGACGGACCTGATGCAAATTTCCGCGCTCATCGAGCCAATATTCCGCTGGCAAACGGCGCATGTTGTAAACGCTCGAGAGCACATAACCGTAAGCCCCGGCCGAGCAGATCACAAGCACATCGCCCACGGCGAGAGCTTCGGGCAAGCGGCGCTCACGCCCGAGCACGTCGGAGCTCTCACAAACCGGACCCACGATGTCGAAAACTTTGGCGTTCCCCTGCTTGGACGCTCCGTGCGGCAAGATTTCATGATGGGCCTGGTAGAGCGCCGGACGCATCAACTCGGTCATCGAAGCGTCCACAACGCAAAAATTCGTACCGCGATTGCTCTTGATGCCGAGCACGCGCGTAAAGAGAAAGCCGGCTCCCGCCACCAATGAACGGCCGAGTTCAAGTGCCAAGCGCGCCTCAGTGCCGGCCACGGCACACCACTCGGTGCGCACTTCAGACAAAATGGCGGCGTAGCTGGCAAAATCGGCCATCTCCGTGGGATTTTCATAAGAGATGCCCAGGCCACCGCCCAAGTCGAGCACCTTGAGGCTCGGATAACGTGCACACCAGGGCTTCGCCTCTCCGAGCAACTTGAACGCCGCTTCGCGAATCGCCGAGAGGTCGCGAATCTGCGAGCCGATGTGCATGCTGAGACCGCAAAGCTCCACAGCGTCGGCAAGATCCGCGAGACCCGCAAGTATCTGACGTGAGTCTTCAAAGGAGATACCGAACTTGTGCGCGCGCAGACCTGTGGCGATGTAAGGATGTGTTTTGGCGTCGACGTCGGGATTGAGGCGAAACCCCACACGGGCGCGCTTGCCAAGGCGACGAGCCACGGCCACAACGTCGTGCAGCTCAAACTCGGATTCGATGTTGATAAGTCCGACGCCACTTTCTATCGCCAGCTCTAGCTCGGGCAGACTCTTGCCGACGCCCGAAAAGACAATTTGCTCGGGGCGAAACGATTGCGCCAATGCGTAGCGCAGCTCACCACCGCTGACGATATCGATGCCAAAGCCCTGCTCTCGGTAAAGCTGAAGCACACGCGGGTTGTGATTGGACTTGAGGGCAAAGTGCACATCCACGCCCGCCGGCAAAGCGCCGCGAATCTTGCGTACCATGGCGTTGAGGTTGGACTCTGAATACACATAAAAGGGGGTCGGAGGCACTTGGCGCAGCGACGGAAGGGTTAAAGATTCACTCATAGCGTCTCCTCTTTAGCAGATAAGTAGTGGGCCATCGCTTCCAAAACACCGTGCGCCGACCTTCCGCGAGTGATGAAGCTCGGACGCTGCCAGCTCTGATCGTCCGCAAAGATTTGCAAATTGGCCACCCCCACGGACACCGGAGCGAAGGCAAAGAGCGGCGCATCGTTGGGCGAGTCGCCAAAGTAAATCGTGGTGTCGAGACCCAGCGGCCAACGCACGTTCGCGAAGAGCGTGCGCAAGCCTAGCGATTTGTCGAAATCTCCCCACCAGCCATTGACGTGGATGCTAGAGACCTTGGCCACCGCGCCGTGCGATTCGAAAATCTTTTTCACCGCCTGAGCTTCGGCAAGGGGCCGGGGTGGCGTGACGGATTCAGCAAAGTCGATCGCGAGATCAAAAATGCGAAAGGCTTGATCTGAGGCTAGCGTCATCTTCGGAAATTTGGCGAAGACCTCGCGCTCCACTTCGCGCATGCGGCGCGCGCGCTCAGAGGCCGGCGCAGATTTGAGGTACTCCTCGTAATTCACGTAGGCCGTGGGAGTCCAAAAGAGCGAGCGCGGCTCTTCGCCGCTGCGACGGGCGAGCTTGCCGCCGGGCCAAAAACAAAGTGCGGCCCCGTTTTCGGCGACAACCGCATCAAAGGGCAAAACTTTGGTAAAGGGCTGCGCCCAAGACGTGGGACGCCCGCTAACCATCACCGTGTGGTGCCCCAGCTCTTGCAACTTTTCGAGCGCCGCAAAGATTTCGGAAGGCACGACCCCTTCGTGGGTCAAAGTGTCGTCGAGATCGAAGGCCCACACGCGGCGAGAGCCAAAGCGCGCGTCCGTCTGCGAATTCCATTTCGAGAGTTCTAACATGCGCTCTAGCTTAGCAGCAGGCATGAATCTTGTAAGGGCCCTGATCCTATGAACATGATTTCCATCAAATCGGCCCAAATTCACGGACTTGAACAAAAAGAAATTCGAATCGAAGGCATCAAAACCCGCGGGCTCAAGCAGCTGCACCTCACAGGCCTGGCCGACACCGGGCTGCGCGACTCGCGCGAAAAAATCGCACAGGTGATACAGGATTTCGTGCCCTGGTCCCCCGTAGAGCGGCTGCTGATACACTTGATGCCGCCCGAAGTGAACAAATCCGGCGCTCACCTCGAAGTGCCTATCGCGGTGGCCTGCATGGTGCTCTGTCACCCCGATCTGCTGAGCGAGGCAACACAGCAAGTGCTGCGGGAGCATGTCTTTGTCGGCGCACTGAGCCTCGACGGTTCGCTGGTGCCGACGCCTATCTCTTCGATGGTAGAAGCTGCCAACGAGAACGCCATCGGCCCCCAGCGCATGCGACATCTCGAAGACTTGTGGTTGTGGCTGCTCAATCCCGAAACTCTGCCCACGCGCAGCGACGCAGCTTCCCCGCCGCCAGAGACCCTCACCCCCACTCCGCTTGTCAAAGAACGGCAATGGGAGCGACTGCTACTGCTCGCCGCTTCGCTCGCCGAAGTGCCGGTGCTGCTCATGGGGCCGCCGGGCGTGGGCAAGAGTCACCTGGCGCGCTGGGCCGCGAGCACCAAGGTGCCGGCGCCTCCGGGGACTGAGCTCGAAGAGCTGCAGCAGATTTGGTCGCTCGCCGGCATGAGTCTGCCCAGCCGCAACCCCCTTGTGACACCGCAACCGCGCGCGCATTTGAGCGAATTCACCGGCACCGCTTCGCTCGGCGCCACGCGTCCTGGCTACTTTTCGCTCTCCCACCGCGGCACCCTACTCGTGGACGAATTCACCGAGCTCTCCAAGGACTGCCGAGAGATTTTGCGCTTCATTCTCGACGAGAAAACCTTCATGCGCTTTTCGCGAGCGGGCAATGTGGTGTGGCCCGCAAATTTTTGGTTCATCGCAACTTCAAACCCCTGTCCCTGCGGCTATTCCATTGGCGAAGATTTCAGCAAATGCCGCTGCAGCGAGACGGTACGTCTAGCATACCGCAATCGACTTTCGGGTCCCATTTGGGATCGCCTCGGACTGAAACTTTTTGTCGACAAAAGAAGTGGTGCGACGCTGCCTCTCTCCGCGCAAGTCGCCCAGCGGCTCGACGCTCCCGCCCCACTGCTTCATCAGCATCTGCTCGAGTGCCGCGAGCCCTACGCCGAGCGCCTCACACGCGATCGCGAGTCACTTGCCACACACTCGATTTTTGCCGAAACCTCTCCGCGCAATCGTGAACTCAAAACCCGCGTGTGGTGCGCACTTCAGGTGCTCGAGCCTTCGCACGGTGCCGAAGAGTGGCTCGGCATGCTCGCCCTGATGCAAAGTTCCGAAGACGGATGGCGGCGTTAGCCATGTTCACGCCACAATGCCTGCTCTGCCACCGCCCCGCTCCGAAGGCACTCTGCGCCCTTTGCTCGGCGCAGGTCTCGGCGCTCGTGCATTCGCGTACCGAACCCTTGCGTCGCGTGCCGGGAACCCTCGTGCCCATTTACTCCTTTGCTTCGTACCACGGTGTGGTTCGCGATCTGGTGCGCATCGCCAAGGGCCTGCGCCTGGAGCGCTCAGAGCTGCTCGACCCTTGGCTCTGGCTCGCCGCCTCGCGGCTCGGGGACTCACTGCTGGGGCTGCGCCCTTCGCTCATCGTGCCGCTGCCAGAGCCTCGATACGGTCTCGACAGCCGGCGCCGACTCGCGCGGGACTTTGCGCAGCTGCTGGCCTCGCAGTTGCAAGTGCCGTGTCACGCGCAGCTGCTGCGTCACGCGTGGCCGCTGAAATCCTACTTCCGCACACCGCAAAAAGAGCGCCGGCGCGTCATGCGTGTGCTCGAGCCGCCAGACTTTTGCGTGCCAAGGTCCTCTGGGGCTCTGCCCGAAGGAGAACGCATCGTGATTGTCGACGACGTGTGCACCACGGGCGAAACCTTACGCGCCGCCATCAAAGCGCTTAGTACACAGGGCATCACGGTTTCAGCCGCGGCGCTGCTTGCCGATACGCCGAGCTATGGATAAATTTTTTTGTTCATGAACGAATTCAGCACCATCATCGAACCCTTTCGCATCAAGAGCGTCGAACCCATCAAAATGACGAGCGCCGAAGACCGCCGCCGTTACCTGAACGAAGCGGGGCTGAATCCCTTTCTCATCGATTCGGCAAATGTGCTGATCGACCTGCTCACCGATTCGGGCACCACGGCCATGAGCACCGAGCAGTGGGCCGGGGTCATGCGCGGCGACGAATCCTACGCCGGCTCGCCCAGCTATTTGCGCTTTGAAAAAGCTCTGCGCGACGTCACGGGCCATCGCGAGATCATTCCCACGCACCAGGGACGCGCCGCCGAACGCATTCTTTTTGCCACGCTCACCAAACCCGGCCAAACCGTGATCTCGAACATGCTCTTTGACACCACCAAGGCCAATTGCATGGCTTCGGGCTGCACGCCACTCGACCTGCCCTGCCCCGAGCTCGCAAACACCTCGGAAGCCGCACCCTTCAAGGGCAACATCGATCTGGGCAAGCTCGAGGCGCGCCTTGCCGAGAACGCGAGCGACGTGGGCTGCGTGGTGCTCACCATCACCAACAACTCAGGCGGTGGTCAGCCCGCCTCTTTCTCCAACATCGAAGGCGCGGCAAAACTCTGCAAACAATACAAGGTTCCCTTTGTGGTGGATGGCTGCCGTTTTGCTGAGAACGCCTGGTTCATCAAGCAGCGCGAGCCGGGATTTGAGAACGTGTCGCCCATCGATATTGCACGCAAGGTTTTTGCCCTCGCCGACGTCATCAGCGTCTCGGCCAAAAAAGACGGCATGGGCAACATCGGCGGATTTCTCACGATGAACGACCCCGAACTGGCACAGGCCTGCCGCAACAATTTGATCCTCACCGAAGGGTTTCCGACTTACGGAGGACTCTCGGGTCGCGACCTCGACACCATCGCCGTGGGCATCTACGAAGCCCTCGAACCGGATTACCTCAAGTACCGTATCCAGAGCATCAAGTACCTGGGCGAAGGCCTGCTGAGGGCCGGCGTGCCCATCGTGAACCCTCCGGGCGGACACGCGATTTACATCGACGCCAAGCGCCTCTGCCCGCACCTGAGCCCCGGGGAATTCCCCGGCCAGGCACTCGTCGCCAAGCTCTACGAATACGCGGGCATCCGCGGCGTGGAGATCGGTTCGGTGATGTTTGGTTCCGAAGACGCTGAGGGCAAAGAGATTCCGCACCGCCAAGAGCTGGTGCGCCTCGCGGTGCCCCGACGGGTGTACACGCAGTCGCACATCGACTACGTGCTCGAGGCGCTCTCGAGCTTCAAACAAAACGAAGCGGCGAAGCTACGGGGGGTAAAGTTCACTTACAAACCCCGCGTGCTTCGCCACTTTACGGCGCGCTTTGAGTGGATTTAGTCCACCCTCGCCCCGCTATTTTTTGATCAAGAGAACCCAGTCGTCCGCGCTCGGAGCGCCGCCGATAGCCTGCGTGCTGCTGCCGCCGGTGATCGTGGTGCTCGAACCCTGGAACGCTCCGTCGCGCGGGTTGAACCAGCGCGCGGTGAACGATCCGCTCGCCGCCGAGAGGTTGATCGTTCCGTTAGAACTCGCCGAAGCCGCCGGGAAGTAAATCGCGTAGACTTCGTTGGTCTTAGCGTAAACTTGGTCGCCCGTGACCGAAGTCAGCGAGTCGGCCGGCGCCATTTGGTGGAAAGGCAGGTTGTCTTCCATAAATTTGCGCGCCCGCGACGACCAGAGCCAGATATCTTCGAAATCCGTGAAGTCGTTGCGGTCGAAGGCCGTGGAGCCCATGTAATACTCGAGGCCCGCGCCGCCCGAGAGCAGCGACGGCCAGAGGAGTTCCTTACGCAGGGCCACCATCGAGGTGGAGTTCAGTTCTTTGAACTCGTCGAGGTAAATAGCCAGCTTACGTCCCGCACTCGCCGAGTGCGAACGGAACCACTCCACTTCGGAGCCCTTGCCGGCGTTGCTACCCGCGGGGTCACTACCCGTGTACTGTAGCGAAGTGGACGAGATTTGCGGTTTGCCCAGGAGATCCGCGTAAGACGTCTGCGCGCGCAAGTTGTTGTGCGCCGTAATGGGGTGCTTCATCGGGTCGACCGATTGAATGTAACCCGCAAATTCGAGCACCTTATCCGCCGACCAAGGGTCGCGGGTCGTGCTGCTCGAACTCGGATAATCATATTCCTCGGAGATGTTCCACTGTACGGCCTGGTGATGGCCGAAACGAGCGACCATTTCGCGATAGAAGAGAGCGCGTTCGACCGTGAGGTAGTCAAAACCACTCATCGAACCGCCACCGCTGAGCTCGGCTTTGTTATTCAGCTCACCCTCGGCGAGCACGAAGTGCAACTGAATGCCTTTGCGCTGCGCGTGGGCGAAGACGATCTCCCACTGCGCCAGCTTCGAGATGTCGTAGTGCGTGTTGTCGTTGCTGGTGTTGCCGCCCGTGTAGCTGTTCGTCGTTTTCACGAAGGGGTGCGTGTTCTTACCGTCACCGCCAATGTTCATCGGCAGGAAGTAGATGTTGTTCACACCCACCGAGCCGAAGTAGTTCAAGAGTCCGAGGATGTTCTTGCCCGCACCGGTAGCCCAAGTACCGGCCACGGGGTCGAGGTTAAAATGCGCCGCGTGGGCCGCGTAGTCGTGGTCCGGCTTGGTGTTGTCGAAACCCGCGTACCCGAGGAAATCTTCGGGATCGCCGGATCCGGTTTTGATCCAGTACGGACCGTCTTTAAACTTCAGGTAGTAGTCGTTCACGTGTTCGAGCGTGCCGTACTTGAGGAAGCCCGGAGCGCTCGCGTTTTTGTTGGACACCACAAAGTAACCCGTCTGGCCGTTGAAGCTGGTGGCCGTGCCCGCGTTGGGGTCGAGGCTCACGTTGACGTTGGTACCTGTGCGGAACGAGGCCACGAAGTTCCAGCGACCGGCGAGTTCGGGTGTGAAGCGAATGCGCCACACGTTGCCCGTACCGCCGCCATTGCCGTTACCGTCGTAGAAACCTGGCACTACGTACTCCTTGCCCGAGGCGACGTGCCTGACCGTTACGTTAAGACGGTACTGAAGGTTGGGACTAGGGTTCGCATCTTCTTGGGTCGAAGGACCCTCGAAGTTGATCACGCTAGCCTGATGCTGGATAAAGGTGCCTGTAGCTTGACCGCCATCGGCGAGGTCTTGGCAATCGTAATAGGTGCTCGGCGTCGAGGTGATCACTCCGTTCGAGCAGCTCTGCGATACCGTGATGGCGTGGTTCGAGCAGAGATCGGGGTCCGTTGCATAAGCCACCGATTCAAAGCCTGAGAGCGTACGGGTCGCGCCATGAGCAAAGCCTGTGCCGCATCCGAGGGGTTCGCCGTTCAGCGCGGAGAAGCTCAGGTTCGACATGGTCAACGTGCCGGTGAGGGCGATGAGCGAGATGTGTGTGATGCTCGTGGTATCGGCCTGCTGCGTGCGGTACAAGTAGTTGCTCGCGATAACCACCTCAGAGCCACCCTGCGGGGTGATGCGCACGGAGTATTTCTTGAGGGGCACATCGATGTCCATCACCACGTGATAGCTCTTTTGGGCGGTGTGCATGAGCGTGTTCACCGCGGCGTAGCCGGTGTTGTTATAAGCATCCACTTTGCCCGTGTTCGAGAAGCGAACGATTGCGGCAAGTTCTTTGAACCCGTTCTCGATATCGCTCGGCGAAGGCGGCGAATCCGACAGGCCCACGAGGGCGTCGATCGGAGACGACGAGGCGAGCACGTCGAATTCAAAACGGAAGGCCTCTGTTTTGGCAGGGCTAATGGCGATGTTCTGGAAGCTCGCGGTCGACACGTAAGTGCCGTTGCCGCTGGTGCCGCCACCGGTGTTGCCACCGCCCGTGTCGCCGCTACCCGAAGTGGTGCCGACGGGCGCGTTCAGGCGCACGATCTCCGAAGCCGACGAGCGGTTGAAGACGTGGTCGAAGACCCGCACGCGGAAGGTGCGCGAATCCGAAGCGCTGACGTTCGTGAGTGTGACCGAGTTGGTCATCGCCACGCCAACGGGTGAGTCGTCGAGGTAATAACCGTAGTGGCTAATGGGGTAACCTTCGGGGTCGACCGAAGCATCCCACTCAAAACGAACGGAGTTTCCGCTGCGCGAAGCGAGGCGCACGTTGCGAGGCAACGAGAGTGGTTCGAAGTCGTTGGTAACGTACACTTTATCTACCGTGAAGCCTTGCGAACGACCCGCGAGTTTCAAGGTATAGGAACCGGCTTGCGTGAAATTGAGACGCAAGGTTTCGCGAGCTTCATCGCTAGAGGTCATCACCTTACCAACGGTCACCCAGTTGTTCCAAGGGAATGGGAACTCTGGGAAAAACTTACGGACGGGTGTGAAATTTGGTACCTGGAGGTAGACGTCGTTGGAGCCGTCCGGGCCGGGATCTGTAGAGGCAGTATCGCGACGAACGCGCGCCACCAGTTTGTATTCACCCGGTTCGTCTACCTGAAACATGTAGTTCAACCAGCTGACTTCGAGGGGCACGCAAGAACCGTTGCGCATAAAGCAGCCGCGAGTTGCGTCTTCGTAAGAATAAATCTTGTCGGCGCTCGACCAGCGCACATAACCCGTGCCAGAAAAACCGGCTTTTGAGGTTTCGCGTACCCAGCCGCTCGAAAGCGTTGCCGATTCGCCTTCGATTTCGATGGTGTTAAAGCGCGAGTTGCTGCCTTCGGCAAGCATGGGCACTTGGATTTCGCTAGAATCGGCCGAGACGTTGCCCGAACGATCCACTGCCGCAACTTTCACGCGGTAGTTGGCCGAAGGGGTGAGGCCGCTGAGCGGTAGTGAGGTCGACGTGGTTTCATCGACCGCCGAGCCATTGAGCTTGACGACGTACTTTTGCACGCCGCTGCCGCCGGTGTCGGTGGAGGCCGCCCAGGTGAGCACGAAAGTGCGCGCCGTAACTTGGCTAGCCACAACGTTTGTGGGCACCGACGGCGCCGTCACGTCGGCTTCGCTGCTCGAAGGCAGCGTCGATTGCGAGAACTGAGCCGAAAGAACCGATGATGCGCCATCGGAGTCGATGGCAACTACGCGCATGCGATACACGGTGTCGGCGCTGAGGTTTTCGAACTGATACTGGGTATTCGAGATCAGCTGCGGCATCAGCACGCCATCAAGCTGAATTTTGTAATCGTCCACCGTACCGTCTTCAGCGTCGGCGGCGGCGTTCCAACTTAGCGTAAAGCCAGTCTCCGAAATGTTAGAGGCTTGCAGGCCGGTAGGCGCCGAGGGCGCTTGGTTGGGATCGGGCTGTGAGCCCACTTCTGGGGTCGTATAGCGTAATACAGACAGCGTCGACTCGTTGAGCGAGCGGTCTTCGGCTTGCACCGCGAAAGCATATTCACGATCTGCGACAAGAGTGCCAAAGGCATAGGAGAGGCCCGTGGTGGTACCCACGAGGTTGTCATTCAAAAAGATCTTGTAGCGTTTGATGCCCGAGCCACCCTCGTCCTCGGATTCGTTCCAGCGAAGCACCAGCGAAGCGGAGCTCGCCGACTGAACGTTGACGTTCGTGACGCGCACGCTTGCAGGGGCATCGGGGGCGATGCGGTCGATGATAATGTCTACCCGATCGGTATCTTTGACTTGTTCGCTGGTAGAGTCGGTCAGCTGGCAACCACTGAGCACAGCGATCGAGAGCGTTAGGTAGAGAAAACTATATAGTCCTTTTAAGTTTCTTACGTTCTTCATATCGTTCTGCCTTTACTTAAATTTTATTTTTAAAAACTTTTTTACTACTTAAACACAAACTCGGCGGCCCCTAGCGGGACCACCGAGTCTTGGGGTCATGGACTAATCACAAGGATTGCTCCAGATCTGATTGAGTCGAGCATCGGTCGGTCGAAGTGGATGAGGCTGGGTAATTTCTAGCTTCTGGGTGTTCCCCGACCCATCTTGCACTGTCCAACTACCACTTCCAGGCTGGTTCAAAGTGCCGTAGGCCTTATTGGTCTTGGTGTTGCTGACGGAACTCCACGGTTGGTTCGAGTCCCTATCGTTGAGCGCCATGCCACCGATGATGAACGAGTCTTTGGCGACAAAGTTCTTACCCGACCCGTTAAAGGCGTTATTCACGCCTTCGGTCGCACCGCCGGGCATGAAGGGATAGCGGTCGAGCGACATTGCACCGGAAATCGCGATGCTGTGCTCGAATTTGAGCCCATTGACGTTACCCACCTGAATCGAGCAGTTGTTGGCGCTATAGAACACGCTGTCGCGGAGGGTAAGATTGCTATAGGCCCCACCGTCAGTTGCGGCGATCTGGAAGGTGTCGGTGTGAGGCTTAGCACCCGTGTAAGGATACTCGAAGAAACGAGGCGCAAAGTAAGAGCCAATGACGTGCACGTTGTTGATATCTCCGGTCGCCGCATAGATATCGAAAGTGTCGTCACTGATGACCTTGGCATCGGGCATCGCAACTTCTACGACTTCGACGTCTTGCATGGCTAGGGGGGCACCGCGTTTCGAAGACACTTGCAGGTAGGTATCCACTTTCGACCACGCAATGGCGGACTGCGTACAGTCTTTGCACCAAATGCTATCGAACTTGAAGCCGGCCAGAGCCACTTTATACATACCTTCGATGATGGGCTTACCGGTGAAGACGACCGAACCGTAACCACTTTCAGGAGCCACCGTCACCCGCTTCGACCAAGATTTATTTCCAACTCCCACGAGCACGTTGGATTTCTCGGAAGGGCCTGCGATGGTTCCTCGACGAATCAGGATCAAGGTACCCTCAGCCGCCTGGGTGCTGGTCACGGCCATCAGAGCATCCTTAATCGCCGTCCAGCTCGGATTAATCCTGATGATGTGTTGAACGCGGCCGCTAACCCGTTGGGGGTTAAAATCGTACATAAAAGGTGTGGGGAACATCTTAGGCCAGTGAGTGCCGTTGGGCCCAAGGAAAGCGACTTCGGTGGGCGTCAAGGTGTTAGTAGAGTTAGGGCATGTAGGTGCGGGATCCACAGGATCTACCGGATCGGGATCCACGGGGTCCACGGGATCTGGATCTACGGGATCGGGCGAAGAGCCACCCGAGCTCGAGAGATTCTGGAAAGCCATCTCGGTCACGCGGTCGAAGCGGGTGTCGCCGTCGCTACTCCCGCGGTCGGAAACCACGTTAAAGGTGCTGAGCGATGCGCTGCCGGTATAGGTACTGCGGAAAGCGACGGTAAGCTGTTGGTTGGCGGGAATGCTTTGACCAGAGTTGTTTTCAATTTTCACCGTGAACGTTTTGGGGGTCGAGGTGGCATCAACGTTGATCTCAATCATATAGGCTTTGCCAATCACACAAGGGAAATTGAGATCCTGAAAACCACTCACGCCCCGCGCTTGGAAAGCACCGCTGTTGCAACGAACCGTCACGGCCGCTTGGTCAAAGCTATTGGCTTGACCGGCAACAAGGTTGCGATCCGAGAGGGCGACTACCGTATTCGGAAGCGAGTTGTCGGCGCTGCGGGCGTAAAAGAAAGTCGCTTTGAATTTGTTTGAAGGCGTGAAGCTGCGCGATTGGAAAGCTGCCGTGGTGTCGAAGATGTCGAGTGACTGCTTGCCCTTGAGGTTTCTGAAGACTTCCAACACGTCGGCAGGATCTTGGGGGTCCACCGGATCTTGCGGATCTACGGGGTCCTGGGGATCCACGGGGTCGGGTTCACCCGCCGGGTCACGGGGGGCACAACTTTCATAGGTTTGGATGCTGGGCATGTAGCTGAGATCGCCATCCGAGCAAGATAGGGTCACGTCCACCCGAACCGAATCACAGCTCAAGTCGGCGGCGACGCTGGGGGCGGAGAAGCGGTGCAAGAGGATGCTCTCGTTATGGTCGAGGGCTTCACAGTTTTTGCTTCCTTTGATGCTGACTTTGCCGTTTTCGGAAATCTGCACTTCACAGCCCGAAAGCACGGCAACGAATAGGGGAATGGCTAACAGAAATTTTGAAAGATTTTTCATGGTACGCTCCATTTTGGGTTGATCTCTCAGCTGCTCCGCGGACGTACCTCTCAGCTAGTTAGACTATTGTCGGCATTTTACGGGCACCAAAACAGTTAATCTTTGGTTCAGACCCCGCCTAAGTTCTGATTTTTACATCGCCTTCCCTGGCGACCATATTAAGGTTTGAACAAGCATCCGCTGCCGACGCTCGTACCGCGGCTGCGGTCGTAGGTCAGGCCCACCCCGTTGAGGTTGCGGTAGGCGATCCAGCTGTTGTTCACGAAGGTCGAGATGCTGTTGGCCCCGCCACCGGCGTTGCCTTTTTCAATCTCATAGTAGCGATCCCAGTATCGGAATATCGCATCGTGATTCCATTGGGCTTCGATGCCCATGATGCGGGCGGCAAGCACGCTACCAATGGTCGAAGAACCATTGACCGTACGATAGTTTTGATCCCAATCCGCGTTGTCTTCAGAGGGGCGCGTTCCGTGACGCACGCCCCACTCAGGGCACCCCACCATGTGACTCTGATAAGCCATTTTACCGTCCGAAAGGTTTCGACCCACATCGCTCGAAGTGATCATAAAGGTCTGCATGTCTTCTTGGAACATGCTCGGGTTGCTCGCGTAGTTCAGGATCTCTTGGTCGTTAAGCAGCACCCCAGCGAGGAGGATCGGCATTTTACGACCGTGCTTGTGACCACCGTCTGGATCAAACTTCTGACCGTTTTTGAGGTAACCGTAGATGTCGATACCAGCCTGGATCACGCGAATCGCGAGTTGACGCTTTTTGTCTTGGTCGTAGTTCATGTTGAGCGCCAGGGCGGCGTTCGCAAACTTCTTGGCGATCTCGCGACCGTAGTTTTCGTGAATCGTGTTCTCGCGCGGCTGCGCTTTTTTACAGATATAACTACCGCACCAGTCGATCCACGGCAGCACACTCACTTGTGAGAGCACCGAATCGATGGTCGGCGCGCCTGCAGGCAAGGCAAGGTTCTTAAGTTTCGACCAATTGATGTTGTTGTAGTTGAACTGGTTGTGGGCCGAGCGGAAAACCGCCGGGCGGAAGGCGCCAGAGGCAGGAGGAGCGCCCACTACCGACAGCGCTACAATGTGTTTGAGGATTGTGTCGTAATTCGAATTGAAACTGCCGTAGGTCGAAGCCGAGACGAGCATGTCATTGGCCTGCACCGTTTTGGGCAGCTGCGAGTTGATGTTGAGAGACGCATCGTAATCTCGACTCGACGAGTTCAGGGCGTCGGCGTGGAAGCCGTTTTTGCCACCGGGCACGGGGTTTAACATGGTGCCCCCGCCGCCTTCGGTTGTGATCTGCGTGATCGTTACCGGAGCCTTGACCCAGTAGTCGCCGTTCACGTAGTGACCGCACTGCACGGCGGTGCTGAATTTCCAAGTGACTCCGCGCTGGGTGATCTGTGATGCCGAACCACTAGCACAAGCAGAACCACCGGGAATCTCGGGCTCTTCTTCGCTCTCCACGAAGCAATTCGCATTGGTATAAGTAGTGCTGGGCAGGTACGCGCTCAATTGACCATTCGTGCAACTACGTGACTGATCCACATAAGAACACGTCTGACCATTCGGAACGGAGGGATAGCGGTAGAGCCTCTGCGTTTGGGATTGGCCGTGAGCCAGGCCATTCGAGCACGAAGCTTCGCCGGGTTCGGGTTCTTCTTCGGACTCTTCGTTATTATCAAAAACATGATTCGTAATGCGGTCAATTCGAGTGTTACCACTCGAAGTCGCACCGTCAGAGATAAAGTTTAATTTCGAAAGCCGAACGTCTCCGCTGTATGAGGTACGGAACGCGAGATCATTTTTAGTAGCCACCACACCATTCTTGTCTTCGATGCTCACATTGAAGCGACGATCGGTAGCGTCAAGCACCGTAACGTCGATCATATAGGCGTTGCCGATAGCACATGTCATGTCCATCTGCACGACGGACGAACCGCTGCGCACGTCGAACGCGCCGTTGTTACAACGAATCGTGATTGCGGCCTGGTAATACGAATCCTCACGGCCAGCAATAAGGGGACGATCGGAAATTGCGATGACGGTGTTTGGCGTGACGTTGTTCGCACTGCGAGAGTAGAAAAATTTTAGCTCAAAATCTTTAGATGCCGTAAAGCTGTGCTGTTGAAATGCGGCCGTAGTACTGACGATGCTCAGATCCAACTGGCTCTTGGCGGTCATGAAGGCCACGAGTGGGTCTCCGGTACCGCCCGGTGCGGGCAAGTCTGAACACGCGAGATAAAAATTGCTTGGCGCGGGATCTACCGGGACCTCGTCACCGTTTACACAAGAGGCCACCACGCGGTTCACGCGGCGGTCATCACAAGAGTAACCTAAAACATGGGCAACTTGCGGCACGCTAAAGCCATCTCGGCTAATTGGACCACCGTGTTCAACCTCGCCGCACGAGAGATACTCTTCTTCAGGGTTCGAATCCTCTTCGCAGCTCAGAAAGCTAACGACGTTTGGAACGATCGAAACGGTACCATTGAGGCACGACATCTCGAGGGTCACACGTTCGGATTCACAGCTCTGGCCTTCGGGGACCGAAGACTTTTTATATCGGTTCAAATAGACAGTTTGGTTGTGATTGAGATTTTCGCAGGCCTCACCACTCAGTGGCTGGTCGTTGGGAGACAATTGCACATCGCAGGCCGTAAAAACAGCCACGCTGATAAAGGTCATCAGACCATAATTAAAGATATTTTTTTTGAGTGACATGTACGCTCCGTAAAGATTCAAAATTTCCTGCTACTTCCGAAACGTACCGCTTAGCTGGTTTGATCATTCTCGGCGCTTTGTGTGGAGCGAAACAGTTAAGATTTGGTTCATAAGACGCTCAAGCGTCTGAAATGAGAGCCTTCATAAAATCTTAACGCAAGAAAACGTCCGCGAAACGCGACAGGCCGCTGCACTTAAGGAAGTGGGTACTGCGGATTGATTTGCAAGACGAGATAGGAGTATTGCCCCGGATTGCGGGCGAGCCAATTCATAAAACTGCGCGTGTAGCGGTAGTGCGGGGTTTCTTGGACATTGCCAAGACTCACGAGTTCGTGAAAGAGGAGGAAAATTCTTTCATTGTCCGAGTGCGTTTTCCAGCGTTCGTAACTGATGTAAAGCATGTTCAACACGGGATAATTGATGGCCGAAACTTCACGCACCACTACCCCAGGTTCTTGGCGAAGCTTTTGGGCCTCTTCGAATTCTGCCTGGCTAATGCGAGTCCAACGGTGCGCATGAATCTCCTCACGAATGAAGAGCCGCGACTCGACGATGACTTCCAGCTGGCCCGTCTTTCCCATGAGGGAGTCGATACGACTTTGAGCCATTTTCGGCAACGCTTCGATCCTGAGGTAATCAAAGGAGAAGGCCCAATGGTAGGCATTCCAAATGCTATTGGCGATTCCATAAATTTTGATGGCGCGAGGGTCGCCGCCACCTCCGATGGCGGTGCGGCCCCCACCGACTTGCGCCAAAGCACTTGCAGAGCCCATAAAGATTGCCAGCGACAAAAGTCCTTTGAGCATCACTCAGCTCCTCTCGTCAGCGGAAAAAGCTGAACGTTCAAATGATAAACTTCGGTGCAATTGCCCAGGGTCAAGTGATTGGCTAATCGGTGCTGAAAACGTTCGATCAGTCTTTTTGCCACGGGCAACTTTGCAGAGTCCACAGCGAGAGTAAGTCCCGTTACGCTGCGACGCTCGTAAGCCGATTTGTCGGTGGCGGTATTGAGTTGCTCAACGGCCTTCTGCGACATCTGCGTGTGAAAGTGTCGCACTGCTTGACGCGACTCTTCGGTGGCGCAATAAATGGCGTCGGCGTTTTTGCGCCATTTCGGCGAAGAACGATCGAGGAGTCCAATACGCTCGAGATGCGCCAGGCCCCACGACACCTCTTCGGAGCTTAAACTCAAGCGCTTGGCAATCCACTCCACATTGGGTTCAAAATTCGTGCAGGTGACCAGGTCGAGGAGTGCAGGCAAGTACCAACGCGCCAGCAATCCGCTCTGAGCGTTTTCATCGAGCAGAGCGTATTCCTGAAGCGTGAAGGGCGTTGCAGCATTGGCAACTTCGTCCAAGGCTTTCAACAGAGTTACGCGAGCCTCACCGCGGGCCGAGTATACGGCAACCGATTGCAAAAAGGCGGCGCGCTCGATGCGGCTGAATTTGAGTTTGTCGGCGATGGCATCGGCCCTTTGGATGGAAATCGTGCTCTTGCCCGACATCACGCGACTCAAATAGGCGCCGCTGACGCCCGTAGCCCGAGCGATGGAACGAATCGACAGGCTGGGATTTTTAAGAATCTTAAGCCGAATGATCTCTTTCAAAAACAAACCCGGGCTCAACATGGCGAGAAACGCTATTCGTGGGTCTGATAATAAGCAAGGCAAAAACCCTTTACTTCCTTAGGTATTTCGATCTTTTAAGTTAACCAATTCAGTCAACATCAGTCAGTTACGGAGCGTACTCCGGCCACGCACTGTTGTTCTTTTGAAACTTTGCCTTTTTTCGTGTTCACGTTCTTGACGTAAAACCAGAGGTTTTTTCCGTTCACGACCTTGCGATAGCAAAGACCAATCACGGGTTGTGGTGCCGCCGCAAAGGGCTGGTTGATATTCGTATAGGCCGGGTTGCCCGCGGCATCGGTCAAATCGGTGACCATCGAGTCACACGCTACTTCGCCTTTGGCTGAGCCGTCGATACGACAGTTTGTGGTGTGTGTGTCCGCGGAGACGCCCGAAGGCAGCGCCTCTTCCACACCGACGATCACTTCTTTACTAGAGTCAGTCGTGGTCACGCCTTGCGAGCAGGACCTCACGAGCTTGCCGTTACCGTCTTTAATATAGTACCAACCCGAACCCGCGCCAGAGCCTTTGGCCAGCGCATCGGCGGCGTTGAGATAAGTGCAACTAAAGCCTTTAGCGGAGCAATTGTACGAACGGGTCGAGGCACCATACGTGTATTCGCAGCTAACTGGCATGTCACCTGGAGCTGCGGGTTGTGAGAAGCTCAGCTTCTTAGATCCCTGCTCGGCATCAACCGGACGGCAGTCCTTTTCACCATCGATATAGGAAAACAAAAAGGTGCCCTCGACTTCGCAGTCGATGTCAGGGAAATCTGCCGTCACCGTAGAATGCGACGAGCAACTGACGACCTTACCGGTGGCATCCACATAAAGCGCTACAGGCATAGCTGGTGTGTTGTACGCGATACGCGGGCCGTTGATCTGTGGCGGTTTTTCACCTGTCGCTGAGAAGTTTGTCAAAAAGCGTGTGGTGGGCACGTTCGTTCCCGGGTTCAAGGGATCGGCAACCGTAGCTGCGGTTCCAGCCGTAGGAAACTCAAGCTTGATGCTTTTTATGATGATGCCGGACAAAAGCTTTTCGTCTTTTTTGATGATCGGAGCACTCGCAAAGTTTACTGAATCGAGATCGATCACCGTACCCAGGGGCACTGGCAGCGTCACCTGAATGGCTGCGTTGTTTTTGATGAGGGCCTGCGAGCAGCTGGCCGGGTCGGCGAGCACCAGGTTTAGTGAGTTGAGAACCGTGGAGAACTCCGTGCCGCGTTCCACGTGCTTTTGCATTTCGTTAGAATGTTTGAACATCGACGTGAACACGAGGCTCAAGATGCCAATCAACGCTGCGGCGACGAGTACGGCGATGAGTGAAAACCCTCGTTTCGATCTCATAGTCCCAGTGTACCCCAAGGGCCACTAAGATTGCGCAAAACTTTGGTTAAGGAGAGAGCTCAGCTGCCTCAAAATCTGCCTCGTCAAGGATCTCCGTCATCGCCAAAACTGGGGCATTGGCGAGAGCTTCCTTTAAAAACGGAGCGGTTTGAGAGGCACGAACTTTAATGACCTCTTCGGGAGTGCCTTCGGCGACGATGTCCCCACCGTGCACCCCACCGCCGGGGCCGAAATCTACCACCCAGTCGGCGACCTTCATCACATCGGTGTTGTGTTCGATGACCACTACCGTGCCACCGCGCTCAACGAGTTCGTGCAGTACTTTGACGAGCATTTTGACATCGCCAAAGTGAAGGCCCGTCGTGGGTTCGTCGAGCACATAAAGCACGTTCGCAACATCGCCCTGAGAGAGCTCTTTTGCGATTTTGAGACGCTGGGATTCCCCGCCCGAAAGTGTGGTCGCGGGCTGCCCAAGTCGCAGATAACCAAGACCGACCTTCTCTAGGATACGGAAAATTTTATTGAGCTTTAAATTGGCACCGAAAAAAACCTTGGCTTCGCCGACGGTCAGCTGCAACACCTCGTGAATGCTCTTGCCGTTGTACTTGATTTCTAGCACGCCAGGTTTGAAGCGCTTGCCTTCGCAGGCATCGCAGAGCACGAACATGTCTTCCATAAAGAGCATTTCAACGCGAGTGTACCCTTCGCCCTCGCAGGTTTCGCAGCGTCCACCGGGAACGTTGAACGAGAAAAAACCTGGATGATAGGACTTCTTGCGTGCCTCGATAGTGGAGGCAAAGAGCGTGCGGATTTCGTCGAAACCCTTCATATAGGTGATAGGGTTCGAACGGGGCGAGCGGCCGATGGGTTGCTGATCGATGAGAATGGTGGATCGCAGCGACTCAAAGCCTGATATGGATTTGAATGCCCCCACCTCACCTTCGGGATTGCCGAAGATGCGAGAGAGCGCCGGATAGAGAGTTTTTCGCACAGCCGACGACTTGCCACTGCCCGAAACCCCCGTCACACAGGTGAGCATCTGGAGCGGCAGCTTGAGGTTCACATTGCTCAGGTTGTTTTCGCGCAACCCCTTGAGTTCGAGCCAATGCACGCTACGCTTTTTGTCTTTGAATCGATCCATACGACGACGCTTGGGCACGGGCGTGGCATCGACGCCTGTCAAAAATCTCAACGTTGAAGAGTCCACGTCTTTGGCCTTTAGAAATTTTTGGTAAGCGCCTTGGTACATGAGTTGACCACCGTGCTCGCCAGCGCGCGGACCGATGTCGATGAGGTATTCAGATTGCTTAATGAGGTCCGGATCGTGCTCCACCACCACCACCGTATTTTTGAGCTCGGCGAGTTCCTTGAGCACACCGATGAGTCGCTCGGTATCGCGCGGATGTAGTCCAATACTGGGTTCGTCGAGTACGTAACAGGTTTGCGTGAGACGCGCGCCGAGCTGGTTGGCGAGTGCGATCCGCTGGGCCTCACCACCCGACAGCGTCTTTGCGAGACGTGAGAGCGTGAGGTAATCAAGGCCCACACGCAGGAGAAAACTTAGTCGCGATTTGATCTGCGGCAAGATCTCCTTGCCGGTTTCGATCTCGGTGAGCGTGAACTTGGTGGCCTCGAACCATTTGGAAAGATCTTCAATGGTCATGCTGGAAAGTTCGGCGATCGATTTGTTCTGGATGCGCACATGCAGAGCCTCTGGGCGCAAGCGCCCGCCCTTGCACACAGTGCAGTTCGATGGAGAGCGGTAGCGCGATAAGAAGACGCGCACTTGCATTTTATGCTTTTTGGTTTCGAGGTAGCGGAACATTGCCGAGATGCCCTCGAAGTTCCCCTTGCCATTCCAAATAGCGTTCTGCGCTTTTTCGCCGAGATCCTTGTAAGGCATGTTGAGAGAGATCTTCTCGGCTCGGCAAAAAATGAGCAAATCCTTGAGCCAATCTTTGGCCGAAGGCTTGGTAAGCGGCTCGATAGCTCCCGAAGCGATGCTGAGGTTCGGGTTGGGCACCACAAGGTTCGGATCGATCTCGAGCGTGGCGCCAAATCCATTGCAGTGCGGGCAGGCGCCCATGGGTGAGTTGAACGAAAAGAGCAAGGGGCTGAGTTCGGGATAGGTCTCCTCTTCGCCCGCGGCGGAGGGAAACTCGGTGTAATGACAGATTTGAACGAGACGGTTTTCATCATCGGCCACCACCACCACGGCGCGACCGAAGCCTTCGGCATAGGCGTTGACCATGGCGTCCTCAAAGCGTCCGAGACTCTCGTCGTCGATGGCCATGCGGTCGGCGATCACGTAGATGAGGTTCTTTTTGCTGGCCGAGCCAAAAAGGGATGACGAGCGTTTGGCCACTTCGGACTGGATGTCCTGCACTTCGATCTCGCTCTTGGTTTTGGGCAACGGGGTCATGAGCGCCATGGTAAAGCCGCGCTCCATGAGTGAGCCAAGCAGACGCTTGCGGTCTTCGATCTTGGCCTTGGCCACCATCTCCACGGGAAATCCCACGTAAACCCGCTGCTCGGGATGGGCGGCCCTGTGGTGGGCGACCACCTCGCGCACGAGGTCCTTTTTGACGGGGGCCCCGGTCTTTGGCGAGTACATGACCCCGGCCTTGGCATAAAAAAGGCGCAAATAGTCGTAGACCTCGGTGGCCGTGCCCACCGTGGAGCGAGAGTTCTTGGTGTGGTTCTTTTGTTCGATGGCAATCGTGGGACTGATACCGTGGATGTCGTCTACGTCGGGCTTTTCGTGCTTGTCGAGGAATTGCCGCACGTAGGTGCTCAGGGATTCCATAAAGCGACGCTGTCCCTCGGCGAAGAGCGTGTTGAAGGCCAAAGAGGATTTGCCCGAACCGGAGGGGCCTGTAATCACCGTGAAAGCCCCTTTGGGGATCTCAACGGAGATGTTTTTGAGGTTGTGCTGCCGCGCTCCGATAATTTGAATCAACTTGTGGTTGGCCATTGCAGTTCCGTATCATACTCTATGATCTGAGGTAGTCGATGTTCAAAAGCTTTAAGTACCATCCCCCCACGGTTCGCGCCGAAGATCCCAACAACCACCGCCTGGGTCAAAAGATCCGACAAGTGGAGTCGCTCGCAGCACTCGAAAAAGCGGCCAAACCCGGCGATACCGTGCTCATTGGCTACCCCGACGACCGCGGCGTGCAACGCAACCACGGGCGCATCGGTGCCTGCGAAGGCCCCGACGGATTTCGCAAAGTTTTCTTTAATTACTCTTCGATGATTCTGGACGGAAAAAAACGTCAGCTTTTCGACCTGGGCGACCATGACAGCTGGTCGCACCAACTCCTAGAATCTCAAGAAGCCGCGCGCGGCACGATCCAAAGCCTGCGCAAACTCGGCCTGCGCTGCATCTCCATCGGCGGTGGCCACGACTGGGCTTATTCGGATTTCATCGATTTTCCGGGTACCATCATCAACCTCGACGCTCACTTTGACGTGCGTCCAACGCCCGAAGATAGCTTGAGCCAAGGACACAGCGGCAACGCGTTTCGCAGGCTCCAGCTCGCCGAGGCGCGCGGCCAGTCGCAACTGATTGTGGTTGGTGCGCAAAAATGTTCGAACTCTGCCGAACACCATTCTTGGCTTAGCAAACACCGCGGAGCGGTTTTCTTTTACGACGACCTTTCGCTCGATATCGAAAAGCAGTGGAACGAGATTCGCAACTTTATCGACTTGCACCACAAGTCCGAACGTCTGGCGCTCTCCATTGACCTCGACGTCTTTTCGCAGGCCTACGCCCCCGGCGTTTCGGCTCCGGTGGCCACAGGCATGAATCCCGCCGTGGCACGCGAAGTTATCCGCCACTATGGCCCACGCATCGAGCACCTGGGTATCTACGAGTTAAACCCGCGCCTCGACCGCGACTACGCGACCTCGCGACTAGCGGCCCACTTGGCGCTGAGCTACCTAGACCAAACGCTCTAAAACTTTGAGAATCATTTCTTGTGCGTTTCGCTTTGGGATTTTTCGACGGTGCCCGGGTCGAGGCGCTTGAGATTCGCTTCGGCCTTGAGCAATCGTGCAATCAGTTGATCGCGGGTGAGCCTGGTGACGTCTTTTGCGACACTTTGAAACGCCAGCTTTTGCGTATCCCAATAAACGCCGCTGCCTTCATTGAAGCTCTTGCGCAGCTGTTCACGCAAAACTCCGACTGCCGCGTTGCACTTTTCGCTGTAGACCATGATGCGCTCGTTCGCGACAGGAGCTCCCACGAGGTCCTGACAAGTGAGCGAAGCCAAGAGTTCTTTTTTGAATCCTTCGCCCTGAATAGGGTCATCTACCGTCTTGCGGGATTCCACCCATTCCACAAAAACCCGTGAATCAGCAAAGCACACCGTGTCGCTCGAATAGCTGCGTCCCTGGTGGTTTCCTTGAAACCTGCCGTTACAATTGGGGGCGACTTGATACTTGATGGGATCGTTGTCAGAGGCTTGCGCGAACGAAGCCGCACCGATTGCGAGACTCAAGATAGAAATGTTGAAGATCTTTTTCATAAAACTCCTCTCTATTTAACGCGTGTGCGAAACCAAAAGGTTGGTGGCACCCACAAAAAAAGCCCTGCCCGCGGAGTCCGCAGGCAGGGCTGAAAAACCGCGGATTAGAATCCGATACGGTACTGAGCGAAGGCTTGCATGATGTTCAGGCCACCTTCAGCGAGCGAGTAGAGGTAACGACCTTCTACGCCGAAGTTGCCGAACATGATACCGGCTTGACCACCGACAAAGTTGTCGTAGCCAGACGAAGTAAAGCTACCACCCGACATGGTGATCTTGTACGCACCACCGTTGGCACCGATGTAGAAGCTAGGTGCGAGGTGGAAGTTCAATTGCGCGCCGAGGGGCATGGTCGAAGCGGTCAGCGACGAGAACATGCCTTGGGGAGCGATCTTTTGGTAATGAAAGAAAACCCCGAGGCCGAGCATTTTGCCGAAGCGAGTTTCGAGTACCGCACCACCGGCGATACCGCCTTCAAAGGTGGTCGAATCGGTCATACCATAACCGCCCTGTAGAGAGAGAGTGCTCATCGCCATCGCGCCCGAGCTAGCGGCCAAAAGAGTTCCTACTGCGCACAAACGCAAAAAAGTTTTTTTCATGATTTAAAAGTCCTCCTCTCTCTACTGTAGGAGGCTTTTAAGAATTTGCTAGTTGTGTGGCAGCCAACAAACCGTCAGTGATTGTGATCGTGTCCGTCGCCGTGACTATGACCAGCGGGCATTTGCTCGTTAACGTAGGCCGGACCAGATTTGTCTTTGATTCCAAAGAGAGTTTCTTCGTTTTTCTTTTGGACTTTGGGCGCCAAGAACTTGCCGCGAGCCTGCAGCTCGTCGACCTTTTCATCGCCACCCTGAGGATTGTAGAAGCCCGCGCCGACGCGAGTTTGAATAAAGCGGACCCCAGAATCTTCTTCGCGCACGCGCAACTTAGAAACCTGGTTGTTCACAGAGACGTAAAGTTCGTCTTTGTCGAAATCGTAAGACCAGAAATCCGCCGTGCCTCCGAGATCCTTGACGATCTTCTTGCCGAGCTGAGTGTCGTAGAATTCTTTTTCAAGAGGCGTGATGTTGATGCGATCCGCGGCGGCCTTACGCTCGTTTTCCCAGCGCGAGCCCTGGTACATGCCGGGCATCCTGGGTGCCTTGGGCGCTTCGGCCTGTTGCTTTTGCTCTTCGATCTTTTGCTTGGTGGCTGGAGTCAGCGTGGCGAAGGCATCGGTGACGCTGTGGTTGGCATCGAGCGAGATGAGAAAGAGCGTGCGCTTGGCTTCGGTCACCTTCTGCGACTGAATCTGCAACTTGAGGTTGAGCTGAGATTTGTTCTTGATGTCGGAAAGCGCTGTATCGTCAAAGCGCTTTTGCAAAATCGCGCGTTGCTCGCTGAGCTTTTTGAGCGATTGACCAAAAGTGATGAACTTGCCATTGAACTCGTTACATCGGCTCTGCAGCACGCCGGGCTCAAGGCGCGAAAGGTCGTCTTTGGTGCGCACCATGAAAGTTTCTTTGCCAGATTCGAGGTAATCAAAGAATTCTGGGTGCAAACGGTACTCGGCAAGCACGCGGAGCAAGGTGTCGGGACAATTGGCACTCTGAGCCATGGCCTGACCCGAAGTCCAAGCGGCAAAAATGAGCGTTCCCCAAAGCTGAACCTTCATGATTCCCTCTAGACTTAGGATACACGAAAGCCTCGTTATGCGTAATGTCAAAAGTTCTATTTGCAAGCATGTGAATTTTCACATCCCTCAGACACATTGTATAAGTAAGGGTGGGATGCTGAAAAATACGGGACTTATTGGGTTTATTTGGATTTTGGGAGCCTGCGCGACCCCCCTGGAGGAACCCGTGAAGAACACGCCCCAATCCGAAGCCGCCTTCGCCCTCGGCGTTGCGGCCTACGGATCCGCGCAATATCCCACCGCCTACCAATACTTTAACGAAGCCGAAAACCGCGTACCTCTAAATGCCGTTTACGAAATGCATACAGGTCTTGCGCTCATGAGCCTCGAACGCTTCGACGAAGCCGAAGCCAAACTCAAATCCGCTTGTGCCAAGCGCGAAGAGTTTCCCGAGTGCTGGAACAACCTCGCCGTTTTTTACCTCACCACCAAACGTCCCCTAGAAGCGCTTAAGCAAACCGAGCGCGCCACGGCCTCCAAACTCTACCAAACTCCCGAAATCGCGCTCAGCAACCACGCGCGAGCACTGATCGATCTCAAGCGTTATGCCGAGGCCCTCAATGATCTCGAAAAAGCCGAGCGCATCGGTCAGAGTTTCTGCCAATTGCATCTGCTCAAAGCCAAAATCTATTCGCGGCAAAAACTGTACGACCTCGCCCTCCAATCGGTGAATCGCGCCGAAACGCTGTGCGTGTCCAATAGCTCCGTACACTTTTGGACAGCCTATTTGCAGCAAAAAAATCGTCGCACGGATCTAGCCGCGCAAAAACTTCGCTCCATGCTCGAAACCTTTCGAGACGAAAAAACCGTTTACCAAACCAAATTGCAATTAAGCCAAATTCAAAAAAGGATTCCCCTTAAGGAGCCCACTCTATGAGTAACGAAGACAACAACGAAAAAAATCCCTCCACAACTGATCAAAACACCAGCGAAGAGACCGCTACCGAAGCCGCAACCACTACCACCTCCGGCCAGAGCTTTGGCCAATGGATGCTCGAGCAACGCCAAAAGAAAAGCATCACGCTCGAGGAGATCGCCTCGGTCACCAAAATTCAGCTCGGCATGCTCAAGAACATCGAAGCCGACGATTACTCCCGCCTCCCCGCCCCAGCTTTCATTCGTGGTTTCATCGTGAATTTTGCCCGTTTCGTGGGCGTCGACGAACATGATGCTGTTGAGCGTTTTCGCGCGCAGCTAAAAAAATCGGACGGCGTGAACTCCCTGAGCGCTTACCTCGGCACGGGCTCCGGCGGCATTCCCACTAGCGTGGCTTCGCCCACCGGTGAGATTCCTCGCAAAGAGATCACCCAGTCCGGCATCGGCAAGGGCTACAACCGTCCCAGCGCCGCCATGGACATGGACGCCGTCCCGCTATTCACCCCCAAGCGTCTGATCATCGCGCTCGTAGCCCTCGCGCTGATCGTGATCACCGCAATCCTCTTTAACATCGGTTCGCAGCAGAGCGAAAGCACATCCGAGAACACCGAGACCAACGCGGCGACGAGTACCGAGATCTCCGAAGGCGCAACGGCAAGCGAAAGCTTGCCCGAAGTGACGCCAGCTCCCACGCAAGTGGCTACTACGGCAACCCCGATTCCGACGCCCCCACCCTCCACTCCCGTAGCGGCCGAACCCGCTAAGCCCGCGAAGGTCGCTGAAAGCGTCCCCACCGAAGACGCCGCATCCACCTTCTCCTACCACCTCAAGCTTCGTGGTTTGGATTCGTCGTGGGTCAACGTGCGTGTCGACCAAAAGGGTTCGCAGGGCACCATGCTAGAAAAAGGTCAGACCAAAGATTTTTACGGCAATCAGCGCATCACCGTCGCCCTGAGCGACGCTGGTGGCGTAGAGATTTCGTGGAATAACAAGTGGTATCAACCGGCCGGCTACCGCGGCGACGTGAAGTCGCTGAACTTGCCCGACGATCTGGTCAAACTGAAAGAGCGATAAAAACGAATTAGCCGACCTTGGTTTTGCCCGGTTCGGCTTGCGTGCCCTGCACGACAGTAAGGTTGCCCGAGACTTCGCGCGGTGCGTACTGCGCAAAGAGGTTTTTGTCGTTGGCATTTTCCCAAGCGTCTTGCGGCGTGATCTTGCCCGCGCGAGCGGCTTCTAGAATGGCCGAGTCCATCACGATCATGCCGTTCTTGCGACCGGTTTGCATCACAGAGCTCAGCTGATGTGTTTTGCCTTCGCGAATGAGGTTCGACACGGCAGGCGTGTTCACCAAAATGTCGTGAAAAGCCATACGACCCTGACCATCAGCGGTTTTCACCAGGCGCTGCGAAACCACCATGCGCAGAGATTCGGAAAGCATCGAACGGATTTGCGGCTGTTCGTCGCCGGGGAACGAATCCACCATGCGGTCTACCGTTTTGGCGGCCGAGTTGGTGTGCAGAGTTGCAAAGACAAGGTGGCCCGTTTCGGCCGCGGTCACCGCGAGCGCGATCGTCTCAGGGTCGCGCATCTCACCGACAAGAATCACATCGGGGTCTTCGCGAAGTGAGGCCTTGAGGGCTTCGGCGAAGGTGCCAAAGTGCGTGCCCAGTTGACGCTGGTTCACCATGCAACGTTTGGAATCGTGGTAAAATTCGATCGGATCTTCGAGTGTGAGGATATGACCGCGCTCGTTTTCGTTGATGTGGTTCACCATCGCCGCAAGCGTGGTGGACTTACCCGAACCCGTGGGGCCGGTGACAAGGATCAGGCCGTTGGCATAACCGCAACCGGCCTGGATCACGGGAGGCAAGTGGAGCTGGGCGAGAGTCGGGGCTTTTTCGGTAAGGGCGCGGAAGACCGCGGCCCAACCGTGACGCTGCAAAAAGACGTTGGCACGAAATACCCCCAGCCCCGACACCTTGAACGAGAAGTCTACTTGACGGTTTTGGGTGAGTTCGGCCTTTTGGTTTTTGTTGGTAACTTCGTTGATGATGGCTTCAATTTCAGCGGGTTGCGTGGGGGCCACGTTCAGACGCACCAGGTCGCCGTGCACACGGATCATGGGAACCGATGCCGTGGCCACATGCAAATCTGAGCCGCGCTGTTTCACGAGGGCCTGCAAATACTGAAGTAGTGGTGATGCCATACCTTAGGGGATTTATCGGTAATCGCCACTTAGGACTTAAGGCCGGAGCCCAGAAAACCGAAAGGACTACTAATTAACGATTTTATTGACCTTTATAACGAAGTAAGTGGGTATCTGTGGCTTCAGAGCTATTAGTTTCTTATTCATTGGGCGAAACTCGGGTGGCCAAACTCGAGAACGGCGATCTCGTTGAGTACAACGTTGAGCGCTCCGAAGAGCGCAACATCGTTGGCAACATCTACGTGGGCCGCGTGGCTCGCGTGCTGCCAGGCATGCAGGCGTGCTTTGTGGAAATTGGCTTGAGTCGCACGGGCTTCTTACACGTGTCGAACATCCTCGATCCCGACGATCAGAACGAAGAATTTGAAGACGACGAAGAAGCGCTCGAAGGCGGCGGCGAGAATGGCGACGACCATGCCCCCGAAGCTCCGCTCGAAAAGTACGTGCCCTCTCCCAGCGAAAAAGACATCTCCAAACTCGTGCGCGAGGGTGACAGCATTCTTGTGCAGGTGCTCAAGGCCCCGATGGGCACCAAGGGACCGCGCCTGACAGGGATCATCTCGATTCCGGGGCGTTTCTTGGTGTATCTGCCCCACTCACGTCACGTGGGCATTTCTCGGCGCATCGAAAACGCCGAAGAGCGGACGCGGTTGAAATCTGTCGTCGAAAAAACGCTCCCCAAACAGGGTGGCGTGATCGTGCGCACTGTCGCCGAAGGCGCGAGCGAGAAGAACGTCAAAGACGACTTCGATTATCTCATCAAGCTATGGGGCTCGATCAAAAAGAAACACCAAAAAAACTCCAAACCCGGAGTGATCTATACGGATCTGGACCTCTCTCTCAAAATTTTGCGCGACCGCGTGACCGAAGATGTCGACCGCATCGTGGTGGACTCGATGGAGCTCTACAAGCCGATGCAAAAGTTCATCCAAGCGTTCTTGCCGCGCTTCAAAAAGCGCGTGGAGCTGCACACCGGTACGCTGCCGCTCTTTTCGAGCTTCGGCATCGACACCATCCTCACGCGCCTCATGTCGCGCAAGGTCTGGCTCAAGTCGGGTGGTTATATCATCATCGACGAGAACGAAGCGCTCACCGCGATCGACGTGAACACCGGTCGCTATGTGGGCAAGCGCAATCTTGAAGACACCATCGTGCAGACGAACCTCGAGGCGGTCAAAGAAATCGCCTACCAAATTCGCCTGCGCAATCTCGGCGGTATCATCGTGCTCGATTTCATCGACATGGACAAACCGCAGAACCGCGACAAGGTTTACCAGAGCTTCTTAGAGGAGATGAACAAGGATCCGGTGAAGACGCACGTGCTGCCGATCTCTTCGCTCGGACTTATCGAGATGACGCGCAAACGTACGCAGGAATCGCTGAAATCCAAACTCAGCGCCCCCTGCCGCCACTGCGACGGTCGCGGCTATGTGAATTCGCCCACCACCATCGTGCACGAAATTTACCGAGCGTCGGTGCTCGAGGCAAAAAACTCGCTCGAAACTCAGGGCGTGCTCACCATCTATTGCAGCCCGCACATCGCCGCATGGATCTCCGATCCAGCTCGCCACACGCTCGATCTTTTGGAGAAGGAAATCAGCCTCAAAGTTTCGGTAAAAATCGACACAAACTTGCACGACGAGGACTTTGAGATATTCACACAGAACTCCTAAAGCGGCCTAATTTTGGAGCTTTTTCGGCATTGTTTCATGCGCGAACCGCTACCCTCAGTTGGGGCAGCCGTTCGCATGACACCATTTGACCTGGGTCCCCAAAACTAGCAAAAAAAGCCAGAAGTAGATAAAAATAGGTAAAACCAGGCAAAACGCGAGAAGTGCATTATCCACACCCCCCTGTGGATAACCTGGGTCTGCGCCAGTGGTGTCAAGATTTTTGCCCGCAGAGGTCTTTTTCTGTGGATAACGTGTGCATAAGTTGTGGTTAAGGTCGCTTAACAATTTTGCCAAAAACCCCCACCCCCGACAAACACGAATCTAACAAATGTATTAAATCTACTCCTCTACTCAACGGGGAGAGTGGAATGGATTTTGTTGCAAATAGAAGAATAGCTATACCTAAAGCAGAAAGAGAGTGGTCACCGATTGACCTGGCGATGTTTGCGGATTCGCCTGACCTCAATCGTTATCTCCTCAACGCCTCCCTGAAAGAAACCGACGACGGCATCGTCATTGGCGTGCCCACGTCGTTCCAAATGAACGGTCTGCGCCGTCACATCAGCGGTCTCGAAAAAGCTCTCCGATGCTCGGTCATCGGCATCGAGGTCGCGAAACTTAGCCCCCCACGCACGCGTGAAGACTCGCGCGCGGCGTTGTCTGTGGTGGCCACAAATCAAAATTTTGTGGCCACCAAACAGTCTCCCATTCCGTTCGAGCCGCTGAGCATCGTCGAAAAGAATCCGATGCAGACGGTGCAAAAAGAGAGCGAAAAGCGTCTCACTGCCCCCGAACTGCTAACGAGCAACGTTTTCGACCAGGCCCGACTCCTGATCGACCAATGGGCCCACGGCGTGAACGATCATCCCTACTCGACCACTTGCCTCTGGGTACACGGCCACGCCGGTTCGGGCAAGACTTCGCAACTGCGTCAGCTTCACGAGCTGATCCGCATGGACAAGCGCATCACCCACGTCGACACCATGAGCTTCTTTACGGAGTGGAGAGAAGCGCTGCAGACCAAAACCACTCCGCGTTTTGTAAAAAAATACCGCACCGACACCGACGTACTCATTCTCGAGAATATCGAAGAGCTGCGCGGCAAGCACAAGACCCAAGAAGAAGTGCTCTTCACGATCTCCTCGATCTTCGACCGCGGCGGCGCCGTGGCCGTATCGAGCTCGGAACACCCCCAGTCACTGCGCGAGGCCATCAACCCGCAGCTCTTTTCGCGCCTCTTCTCGGGCATGTGCGTAGAACTGCCGCGCCCGGACCGCTCCTTTATGGAACAGCTCTGGCGCAAACTCGTGGATCAGTTCTCGGTGGGCTCGTGGCCTGTCGACCTGCGCGCCGCCGAAAAGTTATATTCCATTCGTGTGGACTCGGCTCGCGTGGCCCACACACTTTGCATCAACGCGATCGCACGCCTGTCGCTGAACCAGTGCCTCAAACTCGAAGACATCCATTCGCTCGAAGCCCAGCATTGCAAGCAAAAGTCCGCCCTCTCGGCCGGTGAGTCACCGCTCACGCTGCTCGAACAGGTCGCCAAGGCCTGCGGCGTTTCGGCCTCGGCCATCAAGGGTGGCGTCCGCCGCAGCGACGTGGCCATTGCGCGCCGCTTCGCTTGCCTCGCGCTCTCGCGCTTTCTGGGCCTCACCAACTCCGCCATCGCCGTTTACGTGGAAAAGGATCCCTCGACGATCTGCCACGCCCTCAAGACCATCGAAAAAGAACTCGAGTCGGACCGCCACATCGCCAAACAGTGGAACTGGATCTGCTCGCAGCTCGGCCGGGAATAAGCCTCGCTCAATTCGGGCTTACATTTTCTTCCTAGCACTTTCCATGCTTTACCTGCCCCCAAAACGCGGTATCCTATAGAGCAGGATGACCCAAAAGCATTTTGTACTGGACACCAACGTTCTTTTGTTCGACTCCCAGTCCCCTTTAAAATTTCCGAACAGCACGGTCGTGATTCCGCTGGCGGTGATCGAAGAAATCGATCGCTTTAAAAAGGGTCTCAACGAGCTTGGCCGCAACGCGCGTCAGTTCAGCCGCATGATCGACGAGTTGCGCTCTAAGGGCTCGCTCTCGCACGGGGTGAAGCTCGACAACGGCAGCATCCTGCGTGTCGACCTCTTCGACAAAACTCACCAAATTCCCGCCGAACTCTCTGGTGAAGCGGCCGACAACCAAATCATGGGTGTCGCCTACCAGAATCTCAAAAAGCACGGCGCCGATAACGTGCGCTTCATCACCAAGGACACGAACCTGCGCATCAAAGCTGATGCGCTCGGGATTCCAGCGGACGATTACGAAGCCAGCACAGTGAGCATCGAAGAGCTTTACTCGGGCATTTCGGTATTCGAAGTCACTGCCGACTCGATCACCAAGTTCTACTCGAACAAACGCCTCGAGATCGACAGCCCCGACCTACACCCTAACGAACTCGTGATCTTGCGCGACGCCACCAACCCAAGCCACTCGGCCATCGGTCGTTTCGACGTGCGTCAAGGTGCGATCATTCCGCTCATCAAGTCGACCGAAGGCGTGTGGGGCCTGCACCCCAAGAACGTCGAACAGAGCTTCGCACTCGACCTCTTGCTCAACGAAGACATCCAACTCGTGACCCTGGTGGGCAAAGCCGGTACGGGTAAAACGCTCCTCGCCATTGCGGCAGGCTTGCAAAAAACTCTCGACGAGAACAAGTACCAACGCCTTCTCGTGTCGCGTCCGATTTTCCCTATGGGCAAAGACGTCGGTTACCTGCCTGGTGATATCGAACAAAAGCTCAACCCTTGGATGCAGCCGATTTTCGATAACATTGAATTCCTGATGGGCGGCACTGAGAACCGTCGTCGCGGCGGCGCCGCTCGCGGTATCCAAGAGCTGATCAACCAAGACATGCTGAACATCGAGCCGCTGACTTATATCCGCGGTCGTTCGATTCCAAATCAGTACCTCATCGTGGACGAGGCGCAAAACCTTACTCCGCACGAGATCAAAACCATTCTCACGCGCGCTGGTGACAACACCAAAATCGTGCTCACAGGCGACTGCTACCAAATCGACAACCCCTACGTGGATTCGTCGAGCAACGGCCTGGCGTACGTCGTGGAGCGCATGAAGGGCGAAGAGATCTCGGGGCATACGACGCTCGTCAAGGGTGAACGTTCGCCGCTCGCAGAACTCGCTTCGAACTTGCTATGATTGAGAATCGTCGCAATTACCGCATTCCCTTTCGCGAGAAGTTTGTCTTCTCGACTCCGATCGGGGTTTTTGCTGGCAATGGTGTGAACGTCTCCAAGGGCGGCGCCTTTGTGTCTCTGCTGGAAAATCCGCAAATCAAAACCGGTCTTAAGTGCCGCACGCTCTTTAAGCTCACACCCGGCTCAAAGCCCATCAGCCTTGACGCCACCGTGAAGCGCGTGATTGCCACGTCCACCAATCCTGAGACTGTGCCTGGCCTCGCCTTTGAATTTGAGAATATCACGCCCGACGTGCAGTCGCTCATCGACAACTACCTTGAAGAATCGCGCAAGAACTTTGAAGTGATTGCCACGATTCTTGCCAGCGGCGAGCCCGACCTCTTGACGCTCGAACCGCTCCTGGGCACCGTACAGGTGCCTCCCTTTGCGGACCTCGGCGAGCTGCGCTTTCATGTGGAGCGCATTCTGAAGTCGATCGAAATGGTCGAAAAAGAAGACAACGCCTAGGGCACCTGGAGGGTCGCTCCGCTGCGAGTGGCCTCTAACGACAAACGCAAAAAATTATGATCGGAGAGCTTTTGTTCGGTGGGCTGTGGGTAGATGCGCACCTGCGAGGCTTTGACCTTGAGCCGGGGGGCGAGGCTCGCCAAAAAGAAGTGATCAATGTGCTCGCGAAAGCCATAGTCGGAGTCGACCCAAGTGTAGGTCGCGCCGATGGCGGGCACGAGTCCAAGCCGCAGCGGTGAACGGTAGATGCTGTCGAAATCTCCGTCGTAGTAATACTCGCCGGGGCCCGTGTTGAAATCGCCCCCCAAGATGAGCATATCGGAGTTGTGCTGGACTTCGAGCTTGTGGATCCACTCCAGAATCTCGGAGATCTGAGCCTTGCGCGTGGCGCTCATGTAGGGCTCGTGCGCAAGGTGCGTGTTGAGGATGCGCACGAGGCCAATGCCTGGCTGCTCGATTTGAATGGAAAGTGCCAATCGGGCGTAGTCGTCAGCATTGGCGCGGGCCTGGATATGGTAGACGTCGGTGGATCGCACTCGGCTCAGGGGCGGGTACAAAAACGCGAGGCCTTCGCGGTCCGTGAGACGGGGGCGAAAATAGTGCTGCCAGCCGAGGCGCTTGGCCAGATCACTGGCGGTGGACGTGGATTCCGTAGTGGCAATGGATTCTTGCACCATGAGCACAGAAAGCTCGGGCAGGATCGACTCCTTTTTTAAGAAGCCCACGAGCTGCTCCATGCGCCAAGCCGCGCCGGGGGCCCAGCCCTGTAGGTTGAGCGAGCCCACCTGCAACGTGGCCGCCGGAGCCAATCCAGACGCAGCCAGGCCGAGACCGAGCACAGCGATCATCGCGAAATTATTAATGTCCAAATGATTCCCCACTCCACCCTAGTACCCCCACCGTCTTAGCTGTGCCTAGCGCCCAACTCAAGCCCCCTCCCCTCAAGGAGGTGCATGAGAATGCCGATAATGCCTAGTCATGAGATCTCCCCTCTTCCTCATTGGCCTGATACTGAACATGGCCACGGCCTGGGCGATTGTCGGGGCCAAAACCACGGGCGCCATCAAGGAAAACGTCACCCACCAGCCTCTGATGAAACCCGCCGACGGCAAATTCCGCATGACCTTCAAGCCCGAAGATGGCCCCCCAAAGATGATTCCCACCGATCGGCAAGAGAAAGACTTTGCCGCCTTCCTCGGCGAAGACGCGCAGAACGTCATGGCGCGCGATGAAAAGACGCTCTGCCACAGCTCCAATCAAGACTTTTTGTTTTTGTTCCGCACGGCCGACAACATGCTCCGCTCCTCGGTACACAATTTTAAGGGTCCCCTCGGCACCGGGGTCTGCTGGTGGATGAGCGACTTTCAATTTCACTTTTTGTTTTTGACCTACGTTAACCCCAAAGCGCCCCGACCCACGCGGGAAGCCAAGCAAGCTATCGTCCAGAGCATTCTGCAGGGCAAGAGCGTGACGGAACTTCCGGGCTATGCCTCGCTCGCCGAATTTATGCAGGACCCCGAAGTGCAGCACATCATCAAACGTCAGATCTCGGACAAATTCCTCGTCGATTCCTTCGTGAAAATGCGCTGGGCCAATCGCAAGCCTCCGGGCAACGCGAACGACATGAGCGGAGAGTTTCGTCGTATCCAAACCTTTTTGAATACCCACAAATTGCCCGCACCGATCTACCTGGATTTGCCCGGCCCACCCGCGCACACGATTTTCGCCGTGAAGGTCATGGAGGCCGCAACCTTCGGCAACGTGCCTCCCTTCCACAACATTCTTAGCCTCGATTCCAACGCCGTACCTACTCAGCTGTCGTTCACTCCAAGCGAGGCGAAATTTCGCGCCTATATGAGTTGGGGAGGCTCGGTCAAACGCGACAAAAACAACATGCCCATTCTCGACGTCCTCGAGCCCAAAGTTTATCTTGACCATCCCGAACGCTACCATCTAATCAAGGCGCTCTTAGATGGCTTCTGCAAATCCAAAGGCTTCAAAGGCCCGGCCAAACTGCAAGTGCCGAAAGCTTTTTAGCGTCCTCTCCGTGCTGCTCGCTGGATCGGCTTGGGCGCATGCGGACCGCAGCATTTGCCATTTTTACTTTGAACTCCTGCGCGGCCAGCATCCCGCCGCCGCCTCGAACCGTTTTGCCGAAATCTCCGACGTGATCCGCGCCCCGGAGAACATCCTCCCGCGCCCCTTCGACCCTAGCGAAGTGCTCGCGCGCAAGGGCCTCGACCCCTCGCTCCTTCGCTTCAAGGTTCACCATGTGCCGTCTTACGGCTTTCCCACTGAGCCCATGGTTGTCATTTACCTGCAGTACCCCGAAGGCACTCCCGCGGGCCACATCTACTTGCGACGCCACCATCTGGGCGATGGCCTGATTTACCGTGCGCAAGACATCAAGGTACGTCACGACTTCAAGAACCGCGGCCTGGGCACCCTTCTTTACCTCAGCGCGGCGATCTATTTGCAAAACTCGGGCGCGGAACTCGTGTCCGCTCCCCACAAATATCTTCCGATGGATCCGCACTGGTGGCTACGCCCAGGACATTCCCCCGAAGCGGAGCGCACCTGGGTGAATTTGGTGCGCAATGGCTACGCCAGCGAATGGCGCACCGACACTGACGAAGGACATATGATTTATTATCTCTTGCGTTCAGAAAATTTCGGGGAACTGCTGCAGCCGACTCGCGAATTCTTCGAAAGCCGGCTGCTCGACACGCCTTAGAGCGATTTCATGTCGATCACAAAACGGTAGCGCACGTCGCTGCGGATCACGCGCTCGTACGCTTCATTGACCTTTTGGATCGGGATCAGCTCGATGTCACAGGTGATGCCATGCTTGCCGCAAAAGTCGAGCATCTCCTGGGTTTCGCGGATGCCGCCGATGAGCGAACCCGCGAGGCTGCGCCTACCGCCCACGAGCGAAAAGGCGCCCACGGGAATTTGCTTTTCGGGAATGCCCACCACCACCATCGTGCCATCCACGGCGAGGAGGCCGAGGTACTGGTTCCAGTCGATTTCGGCCGACACGGTGTTTACGATGAGATCAAATTGGCCGGCGAGTTTCGAGAAGGTCTCGGGATTCGAAGTGGCGTAAAAATGATCAGCCCCCATGCGAAGGCCATCGTCGATCTTTTTGAGCGAATGGCTGAGCACGGTGACTTCGGCACCCATGGCGTGAGCGAGCTTGACGCCCATGTGGCCGAGGCCACCCATGCCCACGATCGCCACCCGTTTGCCCGGGCCGGCACCCCAGTGGCGCAGAGGCGAATACAAGGTGATGCCCGCACAGAGGAGCGGCGCAGCCGCATCGAGCGGCAAATTCTGCGGCATGCGCAGCACGTAGTTCTCATCGACGACGATATGGTTTGAGTAGCCGCCGTAGGTGGGTGTCTTGCCGTCGCGCTCCACGGCGTTGTAGGTGCCGGTCATGCCCTCTTGGCAGTACTGCTCGAGGCCGCGCTCGCACTGAGGGCAGCGACGGCAGGAGTCCACAAAACAGCCAACGCCCACATGATCGCCGACCTTGAAGGCTTTGACCTGAGGACCAACCTTGGTCACCACTCCCGCGATTTCGTGGCCTGGAACCATCGGGAATATCGAGCCTCCCCATTCGTCGCGCGCTTGGTGGATGTCCGAGTGACAGATGCCGCAGTACTTGATCTCGATGGCCACGTCATGCGCGCCGGGGTCTCGGCGTTCAAAGCTATAGGGCGCAAGGGGGCTCTGGGCGTTGGGGGCAGCGTAGCCTTTTACGGTGATCATGGTGGGGTCCTCCTAAGGGGGTCTTAACGCCAGCTGGGGAAGGCGACAAGTCCTAACGAAATCAAGGACTAGGCGCAGCAAGAACGGGTGCAAATTAATGGCCCTCGGACGCTCAAAAAAGGCTCCCAACCTGCCGATAACCAAGGGGTGAAACCTTATGCCCTCAAAAGCCCGCGCTGCGGGCGCTGCGCTGAGCCTCTGCCCGAAGACACTTCGTCGTATTGCCGCATCTGCGGCGTGCCCTTTTTTCGTGTGCCTCCCACCACCGATTTTCACCTCATCGCAGAGGAGCAGTATCGTCGCGCCCTGAAACGCCAGAAGCTTTACTCAGCGCTTTTCGCCGCTCTGCTGGTTTTTGTCACGCTCGCGGGTCTGGTCTTTGGCAACCAGCAAATGCGCATGCAAGAAGTCGCGGCACTGAAACCCTTTCCCAAATTGCGTTTTTACTTTTACGATTTCCCCGAATTCGCCACGCTCACCCGCGGCGAAAAGACCGAAGCCACTTACGTTGCCATTCAGGCTTTTGAAGATCACTTCAACATCAAGATCGACGAGTATGAAATCTTGCACAACGAAGTTCCCCCACAGCTGAGTTTTCTCGGCACGGGATACTTTTCTGAACTCTCCAAATTTCATTTTTGGGACGACCGCGTTTTCGAAAAAAACCTTGGCGCTTGGATAGGTCGCGACAGGCCGACGCTAGACATCGTGATCTCGAACTTTCCCATTTACCTGGGCGACTCCAAAAAAATCGAATCGCGCCACCTCAGCGATGAGAAGCTGATCTCAGGCCTAGGGCACCCCTCCCTTGTGGTGGCCACTTCGTATCGACTCCTCAACCAAATCAAACTCAAAACCTCGCAAGAACGCGCCCGTCACCTGGGTGAATATGTGATTGCGCACGAACTTGGCCACGGCCTGCTCGGCATTCCCGATTACATTGTGAAAAACGAACCCGTTTACCTGCGCGGCCCCGCTTCGGTGGGCTCGGCTCCTGCGACTCTTCATACGGGAGACTCAAACTACCTCAGCGAGCACTGCCTCATGCACACCGACGCCGGTGGCGGCGCGCTCGCCTGGAACAGCATCCGTCAGCGCGAGCTCGGCCATGCTGTAGAATGCACCGCTTACGCCCCAGTGCTCGGAGCCAACAAGCTGCGCCAGCAGGCGATTGAACTCGCCAAAGCAGGCCGCATGCGCGAGGCTGCCGACGCCATGACCCTCGCCCTTTCGCAAATTCGCTCCTCACCCGAGTATTCTAAGTCTTGGGTACGCGCACTGTGGGAAAAAGAATTAGACCTCATGCGTCCGGGGATTTGGTAAGAAAGCACGCCTATGAACCATCGCCTTTGGTTCATTTTCTTATTGGCTCTCGCCCAGCCTGCCCTGGCGCTGAATCCGCTTTGCAAAATCTTTTTACAATGGCTGGGGCCAAAGAAAAACCTCATCTACGACGACGAGGAATTTGAAAAATCCGGCCGTTTCGTAAGTCCGGAATATCTCGAAAGGGTCAATCAGCGCACCGAAGCTTTCCTAAAAAGCCACGGCGTGGAATTTCGTGAAATCCAAGCCAGCGAAGCTTTCAACATCCCTTCCCTCGAAATAAACTTGAATACGAAGGGTCCCTACCCGCTGCTCGGCAAAGTCAAAATGTACCAAATCCTCGGGGTTCTCCAGCCAAAGCACCGCAAACTCACGGGCCTGGCCTTTAGCCATAAGGATTTTAACGCCACCCTCCAGGAACTTCACCATCGCGGAATCGCGGTCCTCGTCGATCCTTCCATCGATTGGTTTGGAGCGGCTGGAACTCATTCCTACGGCGGCTCGGAGATTCGCCTGGCCCCCGATGCTAACTGGTCCACGTTGGTGCACGAAAAAGCCCATGCCGATTTCCTTAGGGACGTCATCGAGCGCATGCTGCGCGAAGGTTATTTTGACGAGATCAAAGCCCGTTACGATAAAGATATCGACGCCTTTCGTATCCCGGAACTTTCGAACGAGACGTTGCCGCTTTTGGCTTACCTACAATCTCCCTCAGGCATTTCGGACATCGAATACTTGAAAGCCCACGCATTCATCAATTTTGCTTACGAGATGCCCGAGGACGAGTACCGGGCGCTGCTCAAAGAAAATAGCGTGGTGGCCCACGTGGTAACGCTGGTTCGTAAAGGTGACTTTACCAACAGCCTGACCCTCAACGAAGGCGCGGCAACATCGGTGCAGCTTAAGTTGCATGAGCGATTGTTCTCTCTTCCCTGGGACGTCAACCGCGTTCACGCGGAACGCTACCAAATTCGTTATCAGCTGGAAGAACTTCGCGCACGCATTGAGATCAACCCGAAATCGGTCACAGATCTGGCCAAGATTAAGGAACTCGAACGACACGACTTTCTCCTGAGCCTACTCCAGAAAATTCCGCACGACGCGCAAGCCTGGGCGAGCTTTGTCAAAAGCGCCCTGCATTATGGCGCGCCGATCTCGCTACCGCTCACGCTCACATCTTCCACCGTCGAAGAAGATCGCAAAGAAGACGAGAAAAAACGTCGAGAGAAAAGCGTTACTGAGCGGAGGCTCAGTCCCGAATCCGCAAAACGTTGAAGCCGCGAATCGTGGGACTTGCGATAAAGGTTTTTAGGTAATCGGTAAAAAGAATCTCACTCACGCGGCCCTCGCCGCTCGCCGAAGCGTGGCGCAAGTAGAGTTGGCCGTCGGCCTTGCGCACGACGATGCCCTGGTGCGAGACGTTCATGTGCGTGCCGATCTCTTCGACGCGATCCCAGTTGGGGCGCACGATATTCACCACCGACACGTCGGGCATACGGCGCAGGGGACGCTCGTCGAAGACCTCACCCTTCTCATCAAAAATCGCGCTCAGTTTGATGTAAGGAAGGCTCACCTCACGCGCGGCTTCGCGCGCAAGGACAGGATGATGGTTGTTTTCATACCAGGCAGACTTGTCGACAAGGGCCGTGGCCGTGGTGACTTCCGCCGCGCCACCGAGACGAGTGGTGATGTCTTCCACGAGCCAGCGGTTGTTGGGGATCCAATCGGCGTCGATGAAATGGTTGCGTGAGTAAAAGTCCACGCGACCGTTTTGGTAGCGAAGTTTTGCGAGATTCTCGAGAAGGTCGCTCTTCATGCCTTCGGGGCTGATGGCCAGGGCGAGCACGGTTTCCACGTAGGTCGTGCAGTCGAAGTGCTTTAAGGTGACCAGGGGATCTTTATCGATGCGGCCGTCGCGGCCCTCGCCCAACGGGCTAAGGACGTAGGGTCGGCCGAGAAGCATGGCGGAGAAGCTTTTCACTCGCGCCTGAACGTCGAGCTCGAGGGCCGGGTAGGCCACCGCACCGCGCACCGCTAAGGTCAACACGGCCAGGCTTAGAGAGAATTTCATACGCCGAAACATCGCGGGAAATCTCAGCTATTGAAGTTCGGAGAGAAAATCGTGCATGAACTGGGTTTGCGCTCGCTGTCCCATCACATGAATCAGGGCGCGGTGGCGCATGCGGTCCACTTCGAGGTCCGAAGTGCGCAGCGGAAAGCCGCTCTCGTGTTCAAAGACGAGGGCTTCCAAAAGTTCGTCATGAGGCTGATCGTTATAGAACTCGACCCAGCGGTCGTAGACCCGCTCGGAGTCTTTGGCCGCCTGGAAAACTTTGAAATCAAAAACATCTGCCATACGTGTATCTCCGCATCCGCTAAAAAGCTCAGGGATACTACACGTTTTTACGCATTGCGTCAATTTATAATGGCCCTACCCGGGCTAAGTGCCCTTAAGTAGGACGGTTTTTGCTCAAAATGCGCTTGCGGGCCCGAATGGTTTTCGGGGTCACCTCAAGGAGTTCGTCCTCGCGGATCCACTCCAAGGCGTTCTCGATCGTGACCGTGCGGGGAGGCGTGAGGACGATCGCGTCGTCCTTGTTCACCGTACGGAAGTTCGTGAGCTGCTTGGTTTTTACCGGGTTCACATTGAGGTCGTTCTCTTTGGCGTTCTCACCGATGATCATGCCTTCGTAAACCTTGGCGCCGTGACCGATGAAGAGGATACCGCGCTCCTGCAGGGTTTCCAGCGAATACGAACTCGCGTCGCCCGCTCGGTCCGAGACCAGCGCGCCGTTCATACGGTGCACGAGGTCGCCTTTGAGCGGCTCGTAACCGGCCGCGGAGAAGTTTAGTAGGCCTTCACCCTTGGTTTCGGTGAGAAACTTGGAGCGCATGCCGATCAGGCCACGGCTCGGAATCAGGAACTCGAGGCGCACGCGGTCGGCGTTACGCGAGGTGATGTTCTGCAGCATGCCTTTGCGCATCTGGAACATCTGAGTGATGGTTCCCTGCGAGAACATGGGCACGTCAATGATCGCGTACTCCATCGGCTCGCACATCACGCCGTCGATTTCTTTGAAGAGAATCTGGGGCTGACCGATCGAAAACTCGAAGCCTTCGCGGCGCATGGTTTCGGCGAGGATCGCCACCTGGAGCTCCCCGCGGGCCATGAGCACGAACTTGTCGGCAGTGTCGGTTTCTTGCAGGCGCAACGCTACGTTGAGACGAAGCTCACGGTGGAGACGCTCTTTGAGTTTAGACGAGGTCACATGGTCGCCCTCGGTGCCGGCGAGCGGCGAAGAGTTCACCATCCATTCGACTTTCAGGGTGGGCTCGTCGATCTGCAGGCGGGGGAGCGCGAGGGTCACGGGATCCCAGCGGTCTTCGGCCTTCACGCCGGCGCCTGGCGCTTCGACGATCGAGTCACCGAGCTCCACTTCGTCCACACCCGCCAGGGCGACGATGTCGCCGGCGATGCCCGACTCTACGGGAACTTGCTTGAGGCCGTGGTAGCTAAAGAGCGCCTGCACGCGCAGGCTCTTCACGCGCGGTTCGGTGCTGCCGGGTTTGACGCCGATGATGGCAGCCGTTTGGCCGACCTTGATGGAGCCCGAAGTGATGCGCCCGATCGCGAGACGGCCCAAGTAGTCGGAGTAACCGAGGTTCGAAACGAGGAGCTTGAGTTTGCCGTCGGCTTCGACGACCGGAGCGGGCATGAAGCGCACGATCTCGTCGAAGAGCGGCTTCAGCGAGTCGGCGGTCGGGTGTTCTTCGAGGGTCTTGAAGGCCTTGCCTTCGCGGGCCACGGCAAAGATGTACGGGAAATCGCACTGCTCTTCGGTCGCGTCGAGGTCGATGAAAAGGTTAAAGACTTCGGAGAGGACTTCCTGCGGACGGGCGTCGCCGCGGTCAACCTTGTTGATGACCACGAGAACTTTGAGGCCGCGCTTGAGGGCCTTTTCGAGTACGAAACGGGTCTGGGGGAGCGGGCCTTCGGCGGCGTCCACCAGCAGGCAGCAACCGTCGACCATGCCGAGAATACGTTCTACTTCACCACCGAAGTCGGCGTGTCCCGGGGTGTCGACGATGTTGATTTTGTAATCGCCGTAGCGAATGGCGGTGTTCTTGGCCGCAATCGTAATCCCGCGCTCGCGCTCGAGGTCCATGGAGTCCATGGCGCGCTCGGCGACCGATTCGTTGTCTCGGAAGGTTCCGGATTGTTTGAGGAGTTCGTCGACCAGCGTGGTTTTGCCATGGTCTACGTGGGCGATGATAGCGACGTTGCGTAATTTATTGGAATCCGAGAATACAGTCATTCTCGGGCCTTTGTAGTCGAGAAACTAAGGCCCGTCACCTGAGAAGATCATGAGTTAGCCGGAAATTTGGTTCAAAAGATGCCAGGCGCAAGGCGCGAGAAGCGAAGTGTACTGACCAGTACATGAGCGACGAAGCAACGCCGCGAATGGCGTCTTTTTAGCCAAATTTACCAGGGGAGGTTCTTCTGGTCGCCTTTGTCCTCGCGCGCGGCCTGTGCGAAAGCGTCGAGGAAATCGACGAATTTCTCGAGGGCCGGGTACGACTGATTGGCCAGGTCAAAGCTGCAACCGTATTGCCAGCGCACGCCATAACCTTCGTCGAGCTTTTCGGCGCGAACGATTTTCAGTTTGGCGGGAACGTAGGCATTGGTCGAAAAGTAAAAACGAAAATCGATGTCTTCACCGACGTTAAAAGCGCCGTCGTGCGGGTCCATCGAAAAGAGACAACCGGACTTGGAGATGTCGTGCAGCTCAACGCCCTTGAGACCGAGGTTTTCGATCACGGTGTAGCCGCCGAGAAACTGTTTGTAGAGAATGCGCTCGTATTCACGGCGAATCACCGCCTGCTTTTGCTGCTGGTGTTTGGCAAAGTTTACGACTTTCGAATCCGACATCGTGTGGTTCTCCCTAAAGAACCTATCGGCGATGGTTAAGAAAAGGTTTAGCTCAGGACCCCAAGCATTTGGGAAGCGAAGCGCGCCAGAATGACGCAGCTGCGCTAGCCCAAGATGAGCGTCCGTTTTTTGACGCTAAACGACCGACTCGGTAGCGCGATGGAGGCCCTGGCCTGTGGCACCGCCCACGACCACGGATTCTTCGCCCGCAAATTCAAGACCGATCTCGGATTGCGGGTTCAGCAGCCAGGTCAGGCCGCGACTCGCGCCGAGAATGCGCTGATCCACGATCAAGCGCTCGGAGCTCGTTTGCATGTCGACCGCGTTTTGGTCGACAAAGAGCATTTTGAGGCCGCGTTTGAGGGACTTTTGCAGCGAAAGCGACTCTTTGGGGTCGCGCAGAATGTCTTCGTGCACGTAGGTGAGGGTTTTCACATTGAGACCCGACTTCTGCACCTCCAGGTGCAAGATCATCAGGTAATAAATCCCGCCATGTTTGACGGGAATCGCAAAGAGTCCCCCCGCTGCCACATCGGCACAGAGCTCGGTTTTGCCCTCGAAAGCCACGTTCGGAAGGGTCCAATCGATGGCAAAGCCCCCGCGAAATTCTTTATCAGCATCCGAAGGCATCACGTTCTCGGTCAAAAACTTTTGTGCCGTGTGCTTGCCGACGGCATTCTGAAAGGCCGTGAGTCCCGCGCACCAGTGCACGCGCGAGGCGGTGATCGCCGCCTTGGGGCACTTCAGAATCCAGGCGCCCTCGCCTTCACCAACACCGAGTTCCACCACCGGCTCACCAAAACGAATGGCGCCACTCTCTTTGAGCTCTGCGAGCGAGGTTTCGTCGAATTCCACGCGGCAGAGATCCGCGCCGAAGTAGTGATCCCAGGTCGAAAGGTAGACGCCCTTCCAGGCGGAATCTTTCCAGTCCACGTCCGAGGGGTTCACCCACTCGCGGTCCCAACGAACTTTCAGCGGACCGAGGTCTTCGATCACGCGCAGGTAACGAGAATTTTGAGCGGCAGCTTTGTTCATCACGTGCAAGCCGCTCGAGAAACGACCCCCGAGCAGATCGGTGGCTTCGAGAATCACTTTGGACTCAGAGGGGATTTTTTCGAAAGTCAAAAGACCCGCGAGGCCCGCCCCCACGACGACGTGTTCAAAGCGCTGCGCTTGGGGTCCGCTCATTTCGATTCCTCCAGAATACGATTCTTAATCACCCCAGCATCAAGACGCAGGGGCTCCAGGGTCTCTCTAGCATCTAGATCTTTGGTGGCAAGATCAAGTTTTTGCCATGCGGCCGTGGTGGCCGTTTTGAGGGCCATGAGGTCGGTATTGAGCTTGAGTTTGACGTGTTCGGCACCACCGTACGAGAAGTATTCAAGCGCCTCGACGTAGGCATCGAGACTGCGAACCACGTTCAACACTTGTGTCTCTTCGGCACCAAAGAACATCGGCCCGGCAACGGTTTTCATTTGCGCGTCGCGAAGATCGCCGAGATCTTTGACAAGGCTCGTGCGCTGTTCGAGCCAAGCGCGGCGCTTGCCCTTGCCTTCGACGGCGAGAGGCTCGAGCGCTTGGGCCTGCTTGATAAGACGATCGGTGGTTTGCATACGCGATTTGATTTGAGTGCGCTCTTTGCTCGCGATGTCACCCAGCTGCTGACGCGACTCACCCTGACGTGCGGTGAGCGCATCGCCGATGGGATACACTCCGAGTTCAAACCCCACATCGCCGAGAAATTTTCCTTGCGACGCCACGAGCACGCGGTAGCGACCCGGCAGCAAATCTTGTCCTGCGCTGAGGTGCGGCCCCACCGAAAAATAACCGTTCTGCACGGCGACGTTCCACACCCACACGGGCGGCACCGCGTAGAGAGAGCGATCGTTGTCGGGGAAGACGGCTACGGTGACGCGATTCATCTTGAGCATAGGAGAGATCGCTCCAACGATGACCGGACGCATGCCCGCGAGCGATTTGTCGGCAATGCGAAATGCCGGTCCCTGCGGATCTTGAATGCGCACGAAGGCGTCGAGCTCTGCCCAATTCACCGAAGTGTCTTGCTCGGCCACGGGATTTGTCGACGTGGTAGTCACGGTTTGACTGAGGTCGATGACCTTTTCTCCGCGCTCCCCAGAAAGGTACGAATCCACCAGATCGCGATTCAGAATATACCCCACACCAACAAGAGCCACGAAGACGAGCGCTGCCACCGGCTTGAGACCGATGCTGACACGCTTGGCGGCAACAGCTTTGCTGGGCGACTTGTCATTGGTCACGCGTGGTTCGGCCGACGCGACGGATTGATATTTCGAAGTGCTATCACTCAGGCTCGGGCCGGCAGAAATATTTTCTTTGATGAGGCCATCGCCTGCGGGTTCTTCGCGCTCGACAAGCGTAGATTTTTTTGCACCGCTAGGCGTTGCACTCGACGCCTGATGCAATTGCTGCAGGCGCGTGTCCTTGATGAGTTCCCAATCGGACATGCCGTCGGTGAACACGAATGCCGTGCCGTCATAGACACCGCCTTTGATTTTTTGGAGCATTTCGGGTTCAGAATAAGGTCCCGATTCTGTTTCTTTGAAGTAAACAAACCACTGACGTTCCGGATCAACTTTCATTGTAGCGAGTATACGACACTTAACGCTACGTGAGGAGACGGTGTGAGTATTTTCTTTACCTCGAATGCGGTTGCAAGCGCATACGCCTCGTGTTTTTCTAGACACACACTATGAATGCATTCAACTTATCTGAGGCCCAAAAACTAGCGAAAACGCGCATCGACCCTTTCTACATCGTCTTCATGGTCTTGATGCACTCCGCCGCCGTCGCTTCATTCTTCATGTTCACTTGGACGAATTTTTTTGTAGCCCTCGCGCTCTACATCATGAGCGGCACGGGCATCACGATCGGCTACCACCGCCTGCTCACCCACAAGAGTTTCAAAACCCCCAAATGGGTGGAGTACGTGTGGGCCACACTCGGCACGCTCGCGACGCAGGGCTCGCCCGTGGAATGGGTGGCACAGCATCGCCAGCACCACCTCGAATCCGACGACGAGCTGGATCCCCACAACATCAACGAAGGCTTCATGTGGGCGCACATGTGGTGGATCTTCAAACGCTACCCCAAGTGGTACGAAGAAGGCGTGAAGAACACCTTCGCTCCGGATTTGCTCAAGGATAGCTATTACCGTTGGCTCGACAAGTACGCCTACATTCCCTCGGTGATTGTCGGCCTCGCGCTGCTCGCCTTTGGCGGGATCGGCATGTTCCTCTGGGGATTCTGCCTACGTCTCATCATCGTTTACCACGTCACGTGGTTCGTGAACTCGGCCGCCCACAAGTGGGGCTACCGCTACTTCAAGAGCGAAATGGCCACCAACAACTGGTGGGTCGCGCTGCTCACCTTCGGCGAAGGCTGGCATAACAACCACCACGCCTTTCCCACCTCGGCTCGTCACGGGCTGCGATTTTGGGAAATCGATTTTTCTTGGATCACGATCTGGACGATGTCCAAAATCGGCCTGGCCGACAAGCTCAAGACTCCGGCCAAACAATCCTTGCCCTGGAGCAAAGGCAAAGGCGATGCGATCTCTGAACAGAGTGCATAATTTCTGCAACAAAACTCTTGATTCTTCGCGTCTTCGTGCCAAACTGTTGACTGTGGTACGAGTGAGGGGAAGGGATTGGATCTCACCATTGTGT
>Ga0247823_10000084_pt1 | contig 69927 bp, 80 predicted proteins | sample 13C_PalmiticAcid_2_FD_192426 | JGI IMG/M metagenome (GOLD analysis project Ga0247823, IMG submission 192426) | Soil microbial communities from agricultural site in Penn Yan, New York, United States - 13C_PalmiticAcid_Day30 | ecosystem: Environmental > Terrestrial > Soil > Agricultural land... | reverse complement strand
CGCTTGACCTCGACCACGACGGTGTTCGAGCGTCCGTGGCTGAAGCTCTGCTTCACCTTGCCGGTCTCGACCGTGCGCTTCAACCCCAGCGGCTGGCGCATGCCCAGTTTCGGCTTGTCGTTGTCGGTATCGCTCAACTCAAATTCCCGTCTGTTCGTCGTTCGTCACGTCACCGCCAGCGCCCGATGCGCCTTGCGAAGCCATTTCGCAAGGTTTGGGGTCTGGATCGGGACCGATAAAATGCAGCCAGCGGGAGAGCGCTTCGCTCACCCGCGCGGCTGCCTTGGGGTCTGTCAGGCCGACATGTACCACATTTTCGCGGCCAAGGGCCAAGGACAATATGGTGCGTGGCAGCGGCAATGTGAAGCCCGTGTCGCCCGAGCCTTCGCGGTCGGTGCCGACGCGCAGCGCTTGATCGAGCTTGCGCGAGCCATCAGAGCCCGCATCCGATGCGTGGAGCAGCAGGTGCAGCTTGCCGCTGCGCCCGGCTTTCTCGATCCGCTCGCCGCCGATCACAGCATGTCCGGCTTTGGCCTCGAGCCCCAGCCGGTCGAGCAAGGCGCGCTCGAGCTGCGCGGCGATCCGGTCGCCCAGATCCTCCGGGATGCGCAGCGCGCTCGTCTTGAACGCGCGCGACAGGGCCCCGTGCAGTTTCTTGCCGCTGGCCGCAAGCTCGGCGCGGTCGACGCCGATCCACGCGCCGCGGCCCGGCGCCTTGGCACGGACATCGGGCAGCACTTCGCCATCGGGCGAGAGCGCGAGCCGGATCAGCCCGTCGCGCGGGGATTCCGCACGCGAGAGAATGCAGGTGCGGATGGCTTCACCATCCGCACGCTTGCCACCCGTCAGTTCAGGCCGGGTCTCATTGCTCGGAGTCCGCAACAGCGTCCTCCCCACCGGCGGCGCCGGCTTCATTTGCGGCCGGAGCCGGCTCCTCGTCCTCGAACCAGTGCGCGCGGGCGGCCATGATGATCTCGTTGCCCTGCTCGTCGCTCAGGCCGTACTCGCCCAGCACGCCGCCCTTGTCGCTCTCGCGAACGGGGGCCGCCGGACCGTCGCCGCGACGGCGCGGCTCGGGGCGCTTCTTGGCGACCAGCTCATCGGTGGCGAGATCGGCCAGGTCGTCGAGCGTCAGAATCTTCGCCTTGCCGAGCGTGACCAGCATCGCTTCGGTCAGATACGGCATGGTCGCCAGCTCGTCCTCGACGCCCAGCGCACGGCGGGCTTCGCGATTGGCTTCCTCGCGGCGCTCGAGCGCCTCGGTCGCGCGGTTCTGAAGCTCCTGGCCCAGATCCTCGTCGAAGCCCTCGATGCCCGCAATCTCGTCGAGCTCGACATAGGCGACTTCCTCGAGGCTGCTGAAGCCTTCGGCAACCAGCAGCTGCGCCAGCGTCTCGTCGACGTCGAGCTCGTTCTGGAACATCTCGCTGTTGGCGACGAACTCGGCCTGGCGCTTCTCGCTCGAATCGGTCTCGGTCAGGATGTCGATCGCCTTGCCGGTCAGCTGGCTGGCGAGGCGGACATTCTGGCCGCGGCGGCCGATGGCAAGGCTGAGCTGATCGTCGGGGACCACCACTTCGATACGATCATCCTCTTCGTCGATGACCACGCGCGCGACATTGGCCGGCTGCAGCGCGTTGACGACGAAGGTCGCGGTATCCGGCGACCAGGGGATGATGTCGATCTTCTCGCCCTGCATCTCCTGCACCACGGCCTGGACGCGCGAGCCCTTCATGCCGACGCAGGCGCCAACCGGGTCGATCGAACTGTCGTGGCTGATCACGCCGATCTTGGCGCGCGAGCCTGGATCGCGGGCAGCAGCCTTGATCTCAATGATGCCGTCGTAGATTTCGGGCACTTCCTGCGCGAACAGCTTCTTCATGAAATCCGGATGCGCGCGGCTCAAAAAGATCTGCGGGCCGCGGGTCTCGCGCGCGACCTTCAGGATCAGGCTGCGGATGCGGTCACCGACGCGTACCACTTCGCGCGGGATCTGCGCGTCGCGGCGGATCACACCCTCGGCGCGGCCCAGATCGACCACGACATGGCCGAACTCGACGCGCTTGACGACACCGGTGATGATCTCGCTCTGGCGGTCCTTGAACTCTTCATACTGGCGCTCGCGCTCGGCATCGCGGACCTTCTGGAAGATGATCTGCTTCGACGCCTGTGCCTGGATGCGGCCGAACTCGATCGGGGGCAGCGGATCGACGATGAAGTCACCGACCTTCGCGTCCTTCTGAAGCTTCTGCGCGCCCTTGAGGTCGACCTGCTTGAAATAGTCGTCGACGGCCTCGACCACCTCGACCACGCGCCACAGGCGCAGGTCGCCAGTCTGCGGATCGAGCTTGGCGCGGATGTCGTTCTCGACGCCATAGCGATTCTTCGCCGCACGCTCGATCGCCTCTTCCATCGCCTCGATGACGATGGTCTTGTCGATCATCTTCTCGCTCGCCACCGAATTGGCGATGGCGATCAGTTCGGCCTTGTTGGCGGAAATGGCGGTGGCCATCAGTCCTGTTCCTCTGCTTCGAATTCGTCTGCACCCTCGCTGGAGAGGGGGCGGGTTGCGGCAATGAGCCGATTGGTAATGACGAGCTTCGCGTCCTCGATGGATGCGAAGGCGATATTGTGGGTCACGCCCTGTCCGTCGGTGATCGCGATCGTCTCGCCCTCCACCCCGGCAAGGTCGCCCTTGAACTGCTTGCGCCCGTCAATCTTCTCGGCGAGCGTGATCCGGGCCTCATGTCCCTGCCAGTCCCCGAAATCCTTGAGCCGGGTGAGCGGCCGGTCGATGCCGGGCGAGCTGACCTCGAGCCGATAGGCCTCGGGGATCGGGTCGCGACCCGCGGCCTCGAGCTCGTCCAGCCGATCCGAAATGCGGCGCGACAGGTCGGCACAATCGTCGATGTTCAGCTGGCGCGTATCCGGGCGCTCCGCCATCACCTGCAGCGTCCGGTCGCCCTCGCCACCGAACATCTTCACACGCACTAGGTCGAAGCCCAAGGCGCGTGCTTCGGGCTCGATCAGACTTGTCAGGGCAGCGATATCCGCCACGCAAAAACTCCAATGGACACGGGATACGCCTTATCGCTGCCGAACCCTTTCGGGCCGGCCTCGGCAAGGTTTCCAATGTCGAGAACAGCGCCTCTATAGGCGCATGGCACGGCGACGGCAAGATATTCGAGTCAGCGCGCCGCCACGGCCGGACCGCCATCGCCGCGCGGCGGCCGGGCGAGCGCCGGCACGTCGATCCGCTGCCACTGGGGCTTGCGCCCGAGCCGGGCGTTGAAATGCGTGTTGAAACGCAGCTCGTCGGAGAGCGGCGCGTGCAGCGACACGCCATAGTCGGCGCGAACCGCGGATTCGGGGTACCCCATCATCGCGAGGATCGTGGGGAAAAGCTGATAGTGGCTCGCACGGTCGCGGTTGCGCCCTGCCGCCTCCGCCCAGCCTGCCGCTACCCCGGCGTCGGTGAGCACCGCAAGCGGCACCGCCCCCTCCTCCGGCACCGGATGCGCGCTGCAATGGGTGTGCACGCCCGTGCCGCCACGCTCGCGCAGATCCTGGCCATGATCCGCGGTGTAGATCACCGTCGCGCCGTGCAGCGTACCGGGCGCGAGCAGGCGTTCAAAGAATCCGCCGACCTTCCACAGCAATGTGTTGCGATAGGCGTTGCGGTAGCGCCGCCATTGTTCGGCATCACCATCGAACCCGTCACGGTCGCCGGTATCGGCAATGCCGAGAAAGCGACCGCGTGGAAGTGCCGGACGGTAGACGGCATGGCTGTCCGGATATTTGTCGTGCACCGGGAAATGCGCGCCGACCTTGTTGACCAGGATGAATTCGCGCCGGCCATTGGCAAGGTGACGCGCGATCCGGTCGGCGGCGGCGGAATCGCGTTCCTCGACCGGCACCGAATCGAACTGGACGAAGGTGTCGATCCGCGCGCGTTCGGCCGCATCCATGCCGTTGTGCAGCCCGCCACCGGTGCGCTGCGCGTCGATATAGACGGGCGTAAACCCTGCCTTGCGCGCATAGTCCCAGATCGCCGGGCCGGTCGCGTTCAGCTCGCTGTAGCGGTCGCGCGTACCGCCGTGGCGCAGCGTCAGATTGGTACCGAGCGAGCAATTGGTGATCGCGGCAGCGACACCGAAGCTGTGCACGGCGATCCCGCGTGGCGGCGCCAGCAGCCCGGTACGCACCCCAGCCGGATCGATCAGGTCGAGATAGCGCGCGGACACGCTTTCATCGACGATCACGACGATATCCCCCGTGCCCGGCACCGCCTGCGGCGCCAGCGTCACCGGCCGCCGCTTGCCGTCGCTCGCAAGCTCCTCGCCGGTCGCGAGCGTCAAATAGGCGAGCGCGGTGAATGCGCCGGGCAGGCCGCGCGCGCCTTCGCCGCCACGCATGAACAGCATCCCCGTCAGCAAGGCGAGCGCACCCAGCGGCACCGCCGCCCAGCGCGCATCGAACCGCCGGGTGCGGCGCGGCGCGAAACCGATCGCGAAGAGCAGCGGCATCGCGATCAGGATCTCCGCGCCAACCCGCATCCCGTGCTCGGCCATCGCATCGCCGGCGAACCCCGCCGAGCCGATCAGGTTGAGGAACCCGTCATAGGTGAGATGGTCGCCCAGGATCCGCTCGCTCGCCCCGATGAACGCCGCCGCGGCGAACAGCAGCACGCCGATGGCCCAGCGCAACAGGTTCGACGCCAGCCGTGACGCCACCCACAACGCGCCGACGAACCCGGCGTAGAAGCCGGCGAACACGCCAAGCCAGGGCGACGGGCCGAGCGAGACCGCCCGATCGGCAAGGTTTCCGCCATCGGCAACCAGATAGAGGATAAGCAGCGCTTCCTTAACCGGCGCGCGCTGAAGCCATTGCATCACATTCCCCCCTATGCACACAGGTTAGCGAACCCGCGTTGCCACGACGTAAATGCCGTGCAACATCCGCTTCGCCCCGAAATTTGCCGGGGCGTGCAGCTTCCCCCGGAGAACCCGATGCGCCTGTTGCCGATCGCCGCCGTCTCGCTCACCCTGATCGCCTGCACCGGCGCGCAGCCCGGCAACAGCCAGGAAGCCGCAGCCCCATCATCGAACGGCCTTCCCTTCACCGTCACTCCGGTCGCCGATTTCGATTCGCCCTGGGCGATGACCTTCCTTCCCGACGGGCGGATGCTGGTGACCGAAAAGACAGGCACGCTGCTGCTGGTCAGTGCCGACGGCAAGACCAAGCGGCCGTTGAGCGGCATCCCGCCGGTCGACAGCGCGGGGCAGGGCGCGCTCAAGGATGTCGTGCTCCATCCCGATTTCGCCAAGAACCAGCTGGTCTATTTCAGCTTCTCCGAAGCGGGAGAAGGCGGCAAGGGCGTCGTACTGGCGCGCGGGCAGCTGGCCGGCAACCGGGCCGCCATACCCGGGCTGACGAACGTCGAGCGCCTGTTCCAGGCGACCCCCTATGTCACCGGCAACGGCCATTATTCGGGCCGTATCGCCTTCGCACCCGACGGCAAGCACCTGTTCTTCACGAATGGCGAGCGGCAGAAATTCGACCCGGCCCAGGATCCCAAATCGACGCTGGGCAAGGTGCTTCGGCTCACCCTTGACGGCAAGCCCGCGGGCGATCCCGGCCTGACGGCCAGGGGCTTCCACCCCGCCATCTGGTCCTATGGTCACCGCAACCTGCTCGGCATCGCCTTCGACAAGGCCGGCAATCTGTGGGAACAGGAAATGGGCCCCAAGGGCGGCGACGAGGTCAATCTGGTGCTGTCGGGCCGGAATTACGGCTATCCGATCGTCTCGGACGGGGACCATTATGACGGCAAGGACATCCCCGATCACAAGACCCGCCCCGAATTCGAGGCACCCAAGGTGTCGTGGAATCCGGCAATCTCCCCGGGCGGGCTGATGGTCTATTCGGGCAAGCTCTTCCCGCAATGGGCCGGCGACCTGTTCATCGGCGGGCTGTCCAGCGAGGCGCTGGTCCGCGTCGATGTGAACGGCACCAGTGCGGCCAAGGGCGACCAGTGGCCGATGGGCGCACGCATCCGCGAGGTGGAGGAAGGTCCGGACGGCGCGATCTGGCTGCTCGAGGATGGCGGACAGGGGTCGCAGGGCCGCCTGCTCAAGCTGACGCCGAAACGCTAGTCGGCAACCGCCAGCAGGAAGTTCAGCCGTGCAGCGGCGACCGGGCGATCCCGGTCGTCCTGCCAGGCGATCGTCTCGACATTGGCGATGCGGGTGCCGAGGCGCGACACATGCCCTTGCGCGCGGGTGACCTTTTCCCGGCCGCCGCGCATGAAATCGACGGTGACGTTGATCGGCTTGATCCGCGTCCCGCCGCGATCCTCGGTCTCCAGCGCGTGCTTGAGCGCAACGATCGCCGCCATTTCGAGCAATCCGGCCAGCGCGCCGCCATGGACGAAGCCGGGGCGGCCGATCACATCGGCACCGAACGGCATCGCCAGCACCGGCGCGCCTTCGCCAGGCTCCGGCGTGATCCCGAGCAGATCGGCATAGGGCGGCAGGATCATGCGGGCACCCCGGTGAACATGAAGGTTCCCGCGACATTCGCGACCGGGTCCGCGGCATCGCCATCATGCGCAATGCCCCGCACGAACGCGACCGAGCGCGTCACGCGATAGCATTCGCCGCGCCCGATCACCGTGCGCCCCGGCGTCGCGGGCCGAAGATAATCGACGCGCAGGTCAAGCGTTGCGTGCGGCAGGAAGCCACCGCGCTTCATCCACACTGCGACACTCGTTGCCATGTCGAGCAGCGCGACGATCGGTCCCGACGCGATGACGCCGCGCGCCGGGTCACCGACCAGATCCTCGCGCCAGGGCAGGACGAGTTGACACCAGTCGCCCCCATGGGAGTCATACCCGATGCCCAGCCGCCGGCCATGGCCCGCAGGCAGCGCGGCGAAAAAGGTCGCCGGATCGAACGGAAAGGCTGCGGTCTCCATCGCCGGGCGGCGTAGCGGGTGCGCGGAAGCGCGGCAATGCCGCGCTGGGCGTGCGCATCGTAAACTCGAATTAACTGAGGTGCCTGGCGCACCCCACCTAGGTTCGGAGAACCGAAAGAAGGAGGCGCGTGCATGATCACCTTGTCCATCGCCGAGATCGCGACGCTCGGTACCCAGGTCGCTACGCACGGCGCGATCCGTGCCGCCGAAGTCGCCGGAGACGATATCTTCGAGATGCTGATCGCGATCGCGGTCCTGGTATACGAAACCTATCCCGGCCCGATCCCGTGAGCGCGCGGTTCGAGGCCGTGCGCCATCCCGGCCTTGCTGGAGCACGCGCACGATCCGCCCCGGTCAATGCCTGCTGGCTCGCGGGTCCCGCAGCAGCGGCCGCCGATGAATTCGCGGGTACCACCGATGCCGGCGAGATCGAGAAACGCGCTGCGGCGTTCCTTGCCGATCCAGGCCGTACCGAAACGATGCTGGCACCCCTGATCGACGCGCTCCGAGCCGACCCCTGGTTCGAACCGCCGTTCAAGGTGAGCCGCGACCAGCTTCGTACCGGCGCCGTGCTGTTCGATTGCCCCGCCGTGACGCTGTCGGCGACGGTTACTGGCGCGGACGCACTCAATCGGCTGCCGCCCACCGCCACCTTCGTTGTGCCCGGCCGGGTGACGCTCACCCTCTACCTCAGCGGCGGCAAGGCACGGATGCGGCGCTGGCAAGCGGATCGCGCCGGAGCGGACTTCAGCGCCGCATCCGCGCCGCCCGCACGCGAGATTGCGCCATGCATGCTTGAGGATGGCGCGTTGGTCCGTCAGGACGGGCGCACCGGCGGACACCTGCTGACCGGCGCCGCGAGCGACATCGTTGCGCTGACCGCGACGATCAAGCCGGGCGCCGACCCGCTGGTACGCGAATATGCGGTTGCGGACGGCACCCTGGTCCGCGCGGCGTGCGCCGACGATACGGCATCGCGGATCGAGATGCTGCTGACCTTCTTGCGGGTGAGCGGGCGCGCGGATGCGACGGATCTGTTCGAACAGACATCGCACCACCCCGCCTTTCACCTGCGCTGGGCGGCGATGCGCGAATGGCTGATGCTTGACGCGCGGGCGGCGCATGGGCGACTCGCCGCGATGCGGGCAGACGACCCGAGGTAAGGGCGGCCGCAACCGCCACGCTCGCGGCGCTGGAGCATCGCCTGAATCAGCCATGCCCCGCCTGATCGAACCCGGCGAGGGCACCGCGATCTCGCTCGAGGCGCTGACCGACGCGCTCGATTCGGCGGCGTTCGACCCGCATGACGAGGATAGTTTCGCCACGCTCGGCCCGCTGCTCGCACGGCTGGGCCGCAACCGAAGCTTCCTCGCCGACCTCGCGATCGAGGAGCTCAAGCTGCGCTGCAAGAGGCAGAGCGCCGCCAACGGCTATGGGCCGCAGGTCTTCCTGCTGCGCCCGCCCAATGGCCGCTATGTGATCCGCGCCAATTTCTGGCCCGCCGCGGATGACGCCGTGGTGCAGGCAAGCGGGACCGCGCCCTTCTTCTACGGGCTTCCGCACGATCACAATTTCCCGTTCCTGACCTATGGCTATCTGGGCCCCGGCTATTGGAGCGACTATTTCGAATATGACGGATGGGCAGGCGAGATCGGCGGCGAGGCGGGGTTGCGTTTCGTCGAACGCAGCAAGCTCGAACCGGGCAAGCTGATGCTCTATCGCATGCAGCGCGACGTGCATGTCCAGCTTCCGCCCGACCGCTTTTCGGTGTCGCTCAACATCCTCGGCCAGCATCCCAGCCACCCGTGGATCGACCAGTATCGGTTCGACATCGCACGCAACCGGATCGCCGAGGGATTGACCACAGCGCCGTCCGAAGGGCTGGTGACGCTTGCCGCGCATCTGGGCGGCGGCAACGGCCTGGATCTGACCGACCATCTTGCCCGCCGCCATCCGCATCCGCGGATGCGCCGGACGGCGGCAGCTGCACTGCTTTCCGCCCTCGCTCCATCCGATATGGATCAGTTTCCGGCAGACTCGTGATGCACGGCGCGTAGATTCCCGAGACGTGGCGCAGAAGATTCTGTCCGAAATCGAGATACCGTTGCTGGATCACGCGGTTGCCCAGCGGGGTTACGCGCTTGTTCTAGGCAGGCCGTGCGCCGCGCCGGATCGGGGCGTCGCTGCGATCCTGCGCGCGTGGCGGCCCGGGATCCGGATTCGCAACACCCATGTGCCCGAAATCGCGGTGGCCGGCTGCCCGGCATGGCTCACCGCGGCGCTCGACGCGGGCGCGGCGGACGCGGTCTCCCACCCGGTCAACCCCTATGAACTCGCCGCGCGGCTCGATGTGCGGGTGCGCAGCCACATGCCCGGCGATACCCGGATCGGCGATCTGCGCATCGATCGCGTGCACCGTGCGGTCGCACGGGCCGGCCTTCCAATCCCGCTGGTTCCGCGCGAGTTCGCACTGCTGCTCTATCTTGTCGAGCGGCATGGCGAGTTCGTGTCACGCCGTGAACTGCTTGAGCAGGTTTGGGGGCTCCGCTTCGATCCAGGGACGAACGTGGTCGCGGTGCATGTCTCGAAGCTGCGCGCCAAGATCGACCGCGGCTTCGCGGCGCCAATGATCCGGGGCGTCAAGGGACTCGGCTATCGCCTCGATGCGGCCTAGCGTGGCGCAAGAATCCGGAGGGGATGGCGATGAGCGAACAACGCGTTTCGATCGAATTCAATGATGGCATTGCCGATGTTCGGCTGACCCGGCCCGACAAGATGAACGCGCTCGATCCGGCGATGTTCGCGGGGATAGCGGAGGCGATCGAGACGCTGAACGGCATGGCCGGGCTACGCGTGGTGGTGCTGTCGGGTGAGGGGCGCGCCTTTTGCGCGGGGCTGGACATGGCCAGCATGGCGGGCGGCGGATCGGACCTCAGCCTCGACGTGCGCAGCCATGGCGATGCGAATCTGTTCCAGCAGGTCGCCTGGGGATGGCGCACGTTGCCGGTACCGGTGATCGCGGCAGTGCACGGCATCGCGTTCGGCGGCGGATTCCAGATCCTGTCGGGCGCGGACATTCGCATCCTCGCGCCGGGCACACGCTGTTCGATCATGGAGATGAAATGGGGGATCGTCCCCGACATGGCAGGTTTCGCCCTGTGGCGAACCGCGGTCCGCGACGACGTGCTGCGCGAACTCACCTACACGGCGCGCGAGTTCAGCGCCGAAGAGGCGCTCGCGTTCGGCTTTGCGACGCGCTTGGCGGAAGGAGCATATGGCGAGGCGATGACGCTGGCGCGCGACATTGCGGGGCGCAATCCGCACGCGGTCCGCGCCGCCAAGCGGCTCGCCAACCTAGCCGCCGAGGCCGGGGCGCCCGCGATCCTCGCCGCCGAAAGCGAGGAACAGGCCCTGCTGCTGCGATCCCCCAACCAGATCGAGGCCGTGATGGCAAACATGCAGAAGCGCCCGCCGCGCTTTACCGACTGAAGCTTCCAATATTCGGTCACCAACGTTACAGGATAGCCATACCTGATATACGAATGAGAGGATGCCATGCGCGAAGCCGCGATCGTTTCCACCGCCCGGACGGGCATCGGCAAGGCCTATCGCGGCGCGTTCAACGCCACCGAGGCGCCGGTGCTGGCCGGGCATGTGATGAACGCGGCGGTCGAGCGGGCGCGGATCGATCCGGCCCGGATCGACGACATCTTCTGGGGCATCGGCAATCAATGGGGAACGCAGGGCGGCAATGCCGGACGGATGGCGGTGTTTGCCGCGGGGCTGCCGCAGAGCGTGCCGGCCTTCACGCTCGACCGGAAGTGCGGATCGGGGCTGACCGCGCTGGCGCTGGCGGCACGATCGATCATCGCCGGGGACATCGACATCGCGCTTTCGGGCGGGATGGAATCGATCAGCCTGACCGTGACCAGGGACGCGCCGCGCTACGCCAACCAGTCGGTGCTGGCGAACGAGCCGCACGCATACATGCCGATGATCGAGACCGCGGAGATCGTCGCCGAACGCTATGGCATCACCCGCGCGCGCCAGGACGACTATGCTGCGATGAGCCAGCAGCGCGCTGAAGCAGGCCTCGCCAAGGGCGCCTTTGCCGAGGAGATCGCACCGATCACCGTCGAGAAAGCGATCTTCGACAAGGAAGGCAACCACATCGGCAGCGAGACGGTGACGGTGACACAGGACGAGGGAATTCGTCCCGGCACGACCGTCGAGGCGCTGGCTGGTCTCAAAACCGTGTGGAAGGATGGGCAGGTCGTGAAGGAAGGCCGCCATATCACCGCCGGCAATGCCAGCCAGCTGTCCGACGGCGCAGCGGCGCAGATCGTGATGGACCGGAAGATGGCTGAGGCCGAGGGGAAGGAGATCCTTGGCATCTATCGCGGCTTTCAGGCGGCCGGCTGCGCGCCCGACGAGATGGGGATCGGCCCGGTCTTCGCGATCCCCAAGTTGCTCGACCGCGCGGGCCTCAAGGTCGCGGACATCGGCCTGTGGGAGCTCAATGAAGCATTCGCCAGCCAGTGCCTCTATTGCCGCGACACGCTGGGCATCGATCCCGACACGTACAACGTCAATGGCGGCGCGATCGCGATCGGCCACCCGTTCGGCATGACCGGGGCGCGGCTGATCGGGCATGCGCTGATCGAAGGACGCAAGCGCGGGGTGCGCTGGGTGGTGGTGTCGATGTGCACCGCGGGCGGGATGGGCGCCGCGGGACTGTTCGAGATTCCTTGAGGCGTTCGACAGGCGAGACAACGCTCGCTACAGGCCCGGCCATGCTTCGTCTCGGCACCCGCGGATCGCCGCTTGCGCTCGTCCAGGCCAATCTCGTGCGCGACGCACTGCTCGCGGCGCATGGCTGGGGTCCGGAGGCGGTCGAGATCGTCCCGATCCGCACCACCGGTGACAAGGTGCAGGACCGCCCGCTCGCCGAGATCGGCGGCAAGGCACTGTGGACCAAGGAATTGGACCGCGCGCTGCTGGAAGGCGAGATCGATCTGGCCGTCCATTCGATGAAGGATGTCGAGACGATCCGGCCCGAGACCATCGCCATCGCCGCGATGCTGCCGCGCGAGGATGTGCGCGACCGCCTGATCGGCGCGGAGTCGATCGAGGCGCTTCCGCATGGCGCGCGGATCGGCACCAGCTCGCCGCGCCGCGCCGCGCAGATGCGCCGCATCCGGCCCGACCTGTCGATCGTTCCCCTGCGCGGCAATGTCGACACCCGCCTGGCCAAGGTGCGCAATGGCGAGGCCGACGCCACCCTGCTCGCCGCGGCGGGGCTCGAGCGGCTGGATCGGCCCGATATCGGCGCACCGATCCCGCTCGACCAGCTCCTGCCCGCGCCGTCGCAGGGCGCTGTGGGGATCGAAGTGCGTGCCGACGATGTCGCAACGCGGATGCTGGTCTCCGCGATCGGCGACCCTGTCACCGAACGCTGCGTGCTTGCCGAGCGCGCAATGCTCGCCGCACTATCGGCCGATTGCCATTCGCCCGTCGCCGCGCTGGCGACGATCGAGGACGGCGCGCTGCGTTTGCGTGCCGAAATCCTGAGCGAGGACGGGAGCGAGCATGTCCGCCTGGACCGGCCCGGGCTGGAGGGTACCGCGCATGAGGCGGCGACGGTCGCGCATGATCTGCTCGCCGCCGCCAGTCCGCGTCTGCGCGCACTGTTCGGGCATTGAGCCGCCGCGTCGTGATCCTGCGGCCCGAACCGGGCAATGCCGTCACTGCGGCGCGGCTGCGCGACGCCGGACTGAAACCGTTGTCGCTGCCCTTGTTCGAGGTGCGCGCGCTCGACTGGACACCGCCCGATCCGGCAGGGTTTGACGGACTGCTGCTCACCAGCGCCAACGCGCTGCGCCATGGCGGTTCCGGGCTCGCGCCGTTGCACGGCCTGCCGGTCCTGGCGGTCGGTGGCGCGACTGCGGAAGCCGCGCGTACAGCGGGATTCGCGGTGGCGCAGACCGGCGCAACCGATGTGGCGGACCTGTTGCAGGATGCGCCGGGTTTCGAGCGCCTCCTGTGGCTGACCGGACGGGATCGAACCACGATCACGCACCCGCCGCTGGCCGCCCGAATTGCCGCGACGATCCCGGTCTATGCGAGCAACGCGATCCCGCTCGCCGATGCCGCCTTGCTTCGCGGGAATGTCGCGCTGATTCATTCGGCGCGCGCCGGAGCGCAGCTTGCCGCCGAGCTGGACCTGCACGCCATCCCGCGCGGAGCAGTGCGGATCGCTGCGATCAGCGGCAAGGCGGCGGCGGCGGCGGGGCCGGGTTGGGGAGCAATCGCCATCGCTGCCGCGCCCAATGACGAAGCGATGATCGCGGCCGCGCGCCCGCTCGCGATTGACCCCTGACCGCTTCGGGAGAATAAACGGCCCATGACTTCCGATACGCCGATTGAGACGCCGGTCGCGGCACGCGGCAACACGCTCACCGTCGCGCTGGTCGCCGGACTGATCGCCTTTCTCGCGGGGCTCGCGGTGATGGCGGCAGTGTTCCGCTTCGGCGGCGGGTGGAACACAGCACCGGTTCCCCCGGCGGGCCCCGTCCAGCCCGCGCTCACCGCCGAGCCCGCCGCGGCGCCTGCGACCGATGTCGCGACGCTTGCGGCGCGCGAGCAGGCGCTCGCCGCCCGGCTCGACACGATCGACAGCCGGATTCAGGCCAGCGATGCCGATGCGCGCACGGCCGCCAGCTATGCCGGGCGCGCCGAGGCGATGATGCTGGTCTTCGGCGCACGGCGCGCGATCGAGCGTGGCCAGTCGCTCGACCCGATCGCCGGCGAATTGCGGACCCGGTTCGGCGAGATCGACCCGCGTGCCGTAGCGACCGTCGTGCGCGGGGCGAACGAGCCGGTGACGCTCGAGGATCTGCGCCTTGCCTTCGACCAGATCGCGCCGCGGCTTTCGTCCGGCGTTCCCGGCGAAAGCTGGTGGGATGCGCTGCGCCGCGAGGCCACAACCCTGGTGATCGTGCGCAAGGAAAATGCCGCCAGTCCGCATCCGCGCGCGCGGCTGGCCCGTGCGCGCCGCCTGCTGGGGCAGGGACATGTCGAAGCGGCGCTTGCCGAGATTTCGCGCCTTCCCGGCGCGCAGGGCGCCGAAAGCTGGATGGCGGCGGCAAGCCGCTATGTCGAGACGCGCAACGCACTCGACGCATTGGAGGCCGCGGCGATCCGGGGGCCGGTCAGGCCCGCGGCCGGCGCGCAGCTACCCGCCGCAAACGCCGTACCGGCCGAGGCTGCACCCGCCAAGGCTGAGCCGGCACCATAAGTTCAATTCAGGGAGATGATGTCATGGCCGCGATGGGCCGTTTCGACTGGGCCGATCCGTTCGCGCTCGACGCGCAGCTGACCGATGAGGAGCGCATGGTGCGCGATGCTGCGCGCGCCTATGCGCAGGAGCAGCTGTTGCCGCGCGTCACCCGCGCCTTCCTCGACGAGGATTTCGACCGCACGATCATGTCGGAGATGGGCCAGCTCGGCCTGCTCGGGCCGACAATTCCCGAAACCTATGGCGGTGCGGGCCTCGGCTATGTCGCCTATGGCCTGGTCGCGCGTGAGGTCGAGATGGTGGACTCGGGCTATCGCTCAGCGATGAGCGTGCAGTCGAGCCTCGTGATGCACCCGATCAACGCCTATGGCACCGAAGAACAGCGGCGGAAGTATCTCCCCAAGCTGGCAAGCGGCGAATGGGTCGGCTGTTTCGGCCTGACCGAGCCGGATGCGGGCAGCGACCCGGGCAGCATGCGCACCCGCGCCGAGAAGATCGACGGCGGCTACCGGATCACCGGCGCCAAGATGTGGATCACCAACTCACCCATCGCCGATGTCTTCGTCGTATGGGCGAAGAGCGACGCACATGGCGGCGGAATCAAGGGCTTCGTCCTCGAAAAGGGCATGAAGGGCCTGTCGGCGCCCAAGATCGAGGGCAAGCTTTCACTCCGCGCCAGCATCACCGGCGAGATCGTGATGGACGGCGTCGAGGTGGGCGAGGACGCGCTGCTGCCCGAGGTACAGGGGCTGAAGGGGCCGTTCGGCTGCCTCAATCGCGCGCGCTACGGCATCGCCTGGGGCAGCATGGGCGCGGCCGAGGCGTGCTTCCACGCGGCGCGGCAATATACGCTCGACCGCCAGCAATTCGGCCGGCCGCTCGCCGCGACCCAGCTCGTCCAGCTCAAGCTCGCCAATATGGAAACCGAGATCGCGCTCGGCCTGCAGGCAGCGCTGCGCGCAGGGCGGATGTTCGACGAGGGCGAGCTGGCGCCCGAGACGATCAGCATCATCAAGCGCAACAATTGCGGCAAGGCACTCGATATCGCCCGCATCGCCCGCGACATGCATGGCGGCAACGGCATCTCGGCCGAATTCCACGTCATGCGCCATGCGATCAACCTGGAGACGGTCAACACGTACGAAGGCACGCACGACGTCCATGGCCTGATCCTCGGCCGGGCGATCACCGGCATCGCGGCCTTCTGATGGACTTCCAGCCGACGCTGACCGGCGAACTTGCCGTCCTCCGCCCGACCGTGCCCGAGGATTGGGAGGGCATGTTCGCGGTCGCGTCGGATCCGCTGATCTGGGAGCAGCACCCCTTCCACAATCGCTGGCAGGAGCCGGTATTCCGCGCCTATTTCGAGGATGCGCTGGCGAGCGGGGGCGGGCTCACCATCCTCGACAGGGCGAACGGAAAGATCATCGGGGCCAGCCGCTATGCCTTTCCCGACGCGGTGCGCGACGAGGTCGAGATCGGCTGGACCTTCGTCGCCCGGGACTATTGGGGCGGGGTGTGGAACCGCGAGATCAAGCGGATGATGCTCGACCATATCCACCAATATGTGGGCGGCGCGGTGTTCGTGGTGGGTGAGAACAATTTGCGCTCACGCCGGGCGATGGAAAAGATCGGCGGCGTGCTGCAGCAAGGCCGGGTCGAGCGTGGCAACGGCCATATGCTGCCCGGCCATTGCTACTATGTCATCCGCCGTGGGGAATTCCGCAGGTGAAGCCACTGGCGGGCATCAAGGTCGTCGAGCTGGCCCGGATTCTGGCGGGGCCATGGTGCGGGCAGTTGCTCGCGGACCTGGGTGCTGAAGTGGTGAAGGTCGAACGGCCAGGCGCGGGTGACGATACAAGGCATTGGGGACCACCCTTCCTGCATGATGCCGACGGGAACGATCGCGACGCCGCCTATTACCATGCGGCGAACCGGGGGAAGACCGCTCGGTTCATCGATATCGCCACGCCGGAAGGGCAGGCCGAGGTGCGCGCGCTGGTCGCCGATGCCGATGTGGTGATCGAGAATTACAAGGTCGGCGGGCTGGTCAAATACGGGCTCGACCATGCGAGCCTGTTGGCGGTGAATCCCCGGCTGATCACCTGTTCGATCACCGGCTTCGGCCAGACCGGGCCCTATGCCCACCGCGCCGGATATGATTTCATCATCCAGGGCATGGGCGGGATCATGTCGCTGACCGGCGAGCCGGACGGCGCACCGCAAAAGGCAGGGATCGCCTATGCCGACATCTTCACCGGGGTGTATTCGGCGGTGGCGATCCTGGCGGCGCTGCGGCGGCGCGACGAGAGCGGCGAAGGGGCGCATATCGACATGGCCCTGCTCGACACGCAGGTCGCGGTGCTCGCCAATCAGGCACTGAACTGGATGGCGTCGGGCAAGGTGCCGCACCGGATGGGCAACGGCCACGCCAACCTCGCCCCCTATCAGGCCTTCACCGCGAGCGACGGCGACCTGATCATCGCCGTCGGCAATGACGGGCAGTTCGCAAAATTATGCACCGTGCTGGGGCTAGAGCTGCACCGCGAGCCGGACTTCGCGACCAACCCGGCGCGCGTGCGCAACCGCGCGCGGCTGATCGCCCCGATCCAGGCGGCAGTGGCGGGCTGGACCAAGCAGGCGCTGTCGGACGCGCTGGAGGCGCAGGGAGTACCCGCCGGGCCGATCAACGATGTGGGCGAGGTGTTCGCCGATCCGCAGGTGGTCGCGCGTGGCATGCAGATCGCGGCGGACGGGCTGCCGGGGGTCGCTAGCCCGATCGTGATCGATGGCGAGCGGATGGTGTCGGACCTCGCCAGCCCGGCGCGGCCCTGATCCCGCCAAAAGTCTCAAAAGTCGCACTGCCGCGCGCACGAAGCTGGCCGAAAACACGGTTTCAAAGAGCGGGCATGAGGCTGCCCGCCCGATTCCGACAGGTCAGGCGGTCCGCTCGATCAGCGCCCTTGCGGCAGCGGGCGCCCTCACCTTGCCGCCATGGATGAAGAAGACGAAGGTCTCACGCGGGGTCTTGGGCGGGGCGCCGGTCTCGACATAGGGAAGGCCTTCGGGCTTGCCACCCGATGCCCATAGCTTTGCCGTATCGGCCCAGCGGTCGATATCCCCTTCCGGATAGCAGAGCGGGTTGTCGTCCTCGCCCTTTTCCAGCCGGGCATAGACGAAGTCGCCGGTGATGTCGGCGAGCGCGGGATATTCGGGTGAATCGGCAAAGACGATCGCAGCCCCCGCAGCGCGGCACATCGCGACGAACTCGGGGACATGGAAGCTGTCGTGCCGCACCTGGATCGCGTGGCGGAGCTTCACCCCCTCATGGCTGGCCGGGAGCAGCTTGAGAAAGGCGCCGAAATCCTCCGCGTCGAACTTCTTGGTTGCCATGAACTGCCACAGGATCGGGCCGAGCTTGTCGCCGAGCTCGACGATTCCCTGTCCGACGAACTTGCCGACCGATTCGCCGGCCTCGGCCAGCACTTTCCGGTTGGTGCAGAAGCGCGACGCCTTGACCGCGAAGACGAACCCGTCGGGCACGGTCGCGGCCCAGCCGGCGAAGGTCGCCGGCTTGAACCCCGAATAATAGGTGCCGTTGATCTCGATCGCGGTCAGCTGGCGGCTGGCATAGTCCAGCTCCTTCTTCTGGCTGAGACCTTCGGGATAGAAGGTCCCGCGCCAGGGCTCGAAGGTCCAGCCGCCGATGCCGATTCGAATGGGTGCATTTGCCATGGGCCGAGATTAGCGCGGCCGCACAGCAAAGCGCATCACGAAATACGCGTCCAAACCTGCTGCTTGCAGATCAAACCGGCGAGCACGCAGCCCTTGCCGATCATCGAATCGCCCCTGATCTCCATATGGCCGGAGAAAGTGCGGTTCATGTCAGGCACGAACACATGGCCCTTGTACTGGCCGGGTGCCACCCGCTGAAAATCGCGGAACAAATTGGTGCCGACCAGCTGTTCGGTGCCACCCCGGCGTGCGTCGGCCTTGGCCTTGTCGCTCGCCCAGGTGACGACCCCGCAGACGCGGTCCTGCCCGCAGGGGCTGAAGCGGATACGCACGCTGTCCTTGGGATTGCGCCACTCGCTCGCGGCCTGGAGCGTGGCGCCGCCGCCTGCCTGCACCGCGACCGGCACCGACAACGCAAGCGCGCCGGCCAGCACGGTCATCCAGCGAAGCGGACGCGAAGTGCGCCGCACCTGTGCCTTGCTCTGCATGGTTGAACCTCCTGTACCTGCGTCCCGAACCACAATGGGGACATGTCTTCGAAGGATCAGATAGGTAGGGGGCAGGGCCGGAAAAGGGCGGGAAGGGGGCAATTTCCGAAACGATCGGTTCAGAAATAGGGCAGGATGGCGCCGTCACCCGCCCCTGAGCAGATTGCGCACGACGAAGGGGGCGATGCGGATGAGCAGGGGGAGCAGGCGCGCCTTGCCGACATGCACTTCGTTCCTGCCCCGCGCGACGCCGGCAAGGATCGCGCGAGCCGCCGCATCCGCATCCATCTTGCCGCTGCCGCGCCCCTCGGTCATCGGCGTCGCGACCAGCGGCAGGATCACCTCGATCACGCGGATCCCTCTCGGCGCGAGCTGGTAGCGCAGGCTTTGCGAGAAGCTGTGCAGCCCGGCCTTGGTCGCGCAGTAGAGCGCGGTCTCGCGCTTGGGATAGTAAGCGAGACCCGAAGACAGGTTGACGATCGCCGCACCCGGTCCCGCGGCTTCGAGCGCGCCGATCAGGCCATGGACGAGAAGCGCGGGTGCGAGCAGATTGGTCTGCGTTTCGGCGATCAGCGTTTCGGGATCGAACCGCGGATCGGTGAGCGGCAGGCCGGCCTGCAATGCGGCATTGTTGATCAGCAGGTCGATCCGGGGATGGTCGCGCACCAACCCTGCCGAAAGCGCGCGAACCGCGTCGGGCACGGCAAGGTCGCAATCGATCCGCTCGAGCGGCGGGTGTGGATCGAGTGCCCGCGCGCGGCGCGACACCGCGATCACCCTGTGCCCGTCATCGAGCAGGCGACGCATCATGTGCGATCCGATGCCGGAGGTGGCGCCGGTCAGCACCACGAGCGAGCGTCTGGACAGAGGCGTTGTCACGGCTTCCTTCCTTGCGTTACCCCCGCCCTAATGGATCGCGTTCCAAAGCCGATGAACCTGGGTTCAGTGGCGCTGCCCGACCCTGCAGCGATGCTGGCGGCGGCGATCGGCGAGCGGGCGGCGGCGCAGCGAATCGGCATCGTGCGCGCGATTGCGCGGGGCGAAATCATCTTCGAGCAGGGACTGCCGCTCGATCGCGCTTTCATCCTGCATGCCGGACTTGTGAAGCTGGTCTATGCCACCGCGAGCGGCGAGGAATGGATCAAGAGCCTGATCGCGGATCGCGGCGTGTTCGGCCCCTCCAGACAGGATCGGTCCGCACCGATGGCCTATTCGGCGATGGCGATCGAACGATCGACGCTGCTCGCGTTGCCGCTCGACTGGCTGGCCGGAGAGATCGCCGCATCGCGCGAGCTGACGGGCATGCACGCCCGATTCATCGACTGGGTGCGGTTGCGCAAGGAGGCGCGGGAACAGGCGCTGCTCTGCCGGAGCGCGGAGGAACGCTATCGAGATCTGCTGGCGAAGGACCCCGCGCTGATCGCCCGGCTGCCACAATCGGACATCGCCCGCTTCCTGCGGATCACCCCGGTTGCGTTCAGCCGGATCAAGCGGCGGATGCGGACGGGTGAAGCGATTCGACCAACCCCGGCGTAGTGCAGATCGAAGCACCGTGTCCTCAGTCGCCGCGGTGCGGCGCTGGCCGAGGAGGTTGCGATTTCCCGATTTGGCTAGCGCTGCATCGTGGCAGCGTCCTGGAGCGGGCGAAGGGATTCGAACCCTCGACCCCAACCTTGGCAAGGTTGTGCTCTACCCCTGAGCTACGCCCGCTCTCTGGCGCTTGATGCCCGCTCGGAAGACCGAGGGGGCGGGGCAAGGTGGCGGCCTCTAGCAGCGGGTTTCGGGGTCCGCAAGCCCCGAATCGCAAGAAGCAAAAAGGGTTGGCCAGAGCGTTGCCAGCGCCCACATAGAGCGCCAGTTTTTCGTACGAGGGATTCGCCGTGGCCACGCTGGGACTTTCCGCCGCCGACAAGGACGCCGTCGAGGCGTTCCGCAAGGATATTGTCGAGCCTTCGATGACCAAATTGGTCATCCTCGATTTCTGGGCGGAATGGTGCGGGCCGTGCAAGGCGCTGGCGCCGGTGCTGGAGAAAGTCGCGGCCGACTATGCCGACAAGGGCGTGGTGCTCGCCAAGATCGATGTCGACGCCAACCAGTTCATCGCCGCGCAGTTCCAGGTGCGGTCGATCCCCACCGTCTATGCGATGTTCCAGGGTCAGCTGGTTGCCGACCTGACCAATGCCCGCACCGAGACCCAGCTGCGCGCGAATCTCGACCAGATCCTTCGCCAGATCCCGGTCGAAAGCGATCTTGCCGCCCAGGAGGCCGAGCTCGAGCCGCTGCTGGCGATGGCAGCCGAGGTGCTGGCGAACGGCGAGCATGAGCGCGCGCTGGTCGTCTATGACCAGATCAGCGAGATGGCGCCCGAGCATCCGCAGGTCGCCGCGGGCCGCGCGCAGGCGCTGATCGCGCTGGGCCGGCTCGACGAGGCCGAGGCGGCGCTGGATGTGCTGCCCGACGATGTTGCCGCCTCCCCCGAGCTGGAGCGCGCCCGCGCAGCGCTGGCGCTGGCGCGCGAGGCCCCCGCCGACGACGAGCTGGCGGCGATTCGCGAACGCGCGGCAGCCAATCCGCAGGACATGGACGCCCGCTACGAGCTGGCCGGCGCGCAGATGGCGGCGAACGATCGTGACGGCGCGGCGGAGACGCTGCTGGCGATGATCGCCGAGGACAGGGAGTGGAATGACAGCGCCGCGCGCGCGCGCCTGCTCAAGCTGTTCGAGGCGGTCGGCCTGGAAGACCCCTGGGTCTCGGGCCAGCGCCGCAAGCTTTCCGCCATCCTGTTCGGATGACGACGACTCGCCTGTCGGTCTTCCCGTTGACGGGCGCGTTGCTGTTCCCGCGAATGCAGCTGCCGCTGCATATCTTCGAGCCGCGGTATCGCGCGATGGTGACCGATTCGCTGGCGCGCGACCGGCGGATCGGCATGATCCAGCCGCACCCCAATTTTCGCGAGACCAAAGGCGCGCCGGTGCCGCTGTTCGAGATCGGCTGTGTCGGCCGCATCGCGGAGGTCGAGGCGCTCGAGGACGGCAAGTTCGATATCGTGCTGGAGGGCCTGTCGCGCTTCCGTATCCTGCGCGAGCTGGAGGTGACGACCCTGTTTCGCCAGGTCGAGGTCGAGTTGATCGTCGACCCCGAAGACGAGGTGCTGACGATGGGCGAGCGTGCGTCGCTTGAGCTCGAATCGCGGCGCTTTGCCGAGCGCCAGGGCTATGCGGTCGACTGGAGCGCAGTCTCTCGGCTCGACGACGAGGCGCTGGTCAACGGCATCGCCCAGATCGCGCCGTTCGATCCCGCGGCAAAGCAGGCGTTGCTGGAAGCCGATACGTTGAGCGAGCGCGCCGAACTGACCGTCCAGCTGATGCAGTTCTTCGGCCGCCACGACAGCGACGAAGGAACGCTGCAGTAGGGGCTAGGCCATTTCGCCGTGCAGCAGCCTGGGCGTCGCGCCCGATTCGCCACGGGCTTCAGCCATGAACCAGTTCTTGAGCGCCGGCACCTTGTCCACCGCCGACAGGCCGAAGCGGCGGGCGGCGTGGGCGGTCTTTCCGGGGATGCCGAACAGATGCGTCAGCGCGTCGGTGGCGACGCTGACCATGAAGGTGTCGAGGCTGCGCCAGCGCTGATAGCGCGCGAGCAATTGGGGATCGCCCATGTCGAGCCCGATCCGTTTGCCCTCGACCAGCACCTCGACCAAAGCCGCGACGTCGCGGAAGCCGACATTGACGCCCTGCCCCGCGATCGGGTGGATGCCGTGCGCGGCGTCGCCGACCAGCGCCAGGCGGTCGGCGGTGATCGTCGCGGCATGGTGGAAGCCGAGCGGATGGCTGAAGCGCGGGCCGAGCGGGCCAAGACGTCCGAGGAACCCGCCCATCTTCTTCTCCGCCTCGGCGAGGAAGCCGCGTTCGGAGAGCTTCATCATCCCGGCTTCCTCGTGCCGCTTGACCGACCAGACGATCGCCGAGCGATGCCCCTGTTCGTCATCGACCAGCGGCAGGATCGCGAACGGACCCTGCGGATAGAAGATCTCGAACGCGACATTCTCGTGGCTGTGCTCATGATGGAGCGAGGTCACGATCGCGGAATGATCATAGGTCCAGCGCGCGACATTGAGATGCGCGGCGTCGCGGGTGGGGGAGTTGCGGCCCTCCGCGCCGATCAGCAACCGCGCCGTCACCGTCTCCCCCGTGCTGAGCGTGGCGGTGACACCATGGGGGCCGCGTTCGACGTTCACGGCGCGCGTCTGCATGCGGATATCGGCGAGCGGCGCTTCGGAAGCCGCGGCCATCAGCGCGGCGCGCAGATGGCGGTTCTCGAACATCGTGCCGAGGGCACCTTCGCCCTCCAGCGGATCGAAATCGAGCTTGCCGGGCTCGAGCCCGTCGCTCACCCGGATGCTCTGGATCGGGCAGCCCTTGCCAGCCAGCCGGTCGGCGACACCGATCGCCTCGAGCATCCGCATCGGCGCCGCGGCGATGGCCGAGGCGCGGCCGTCATGCGCCGCGGCGAGAATCACCGCCGGGTCGGCCGGATCGATCACGATGCTGGAAATGCCGTGCCGGTCGAGCGCGACGGCAAGCGCGCTCCCCACGAGGCCGCCGCCGAGGATAAGGAGGTCTGCTTGCGCCATATGCGGCGAGTAGCCCAGCGGCTGCCTTGACGCCAGAGTCCGCAGGGTGGATGAATCCGGCAAAGCGGGACTTTCGAGACATTTTCAGGAACAATGATGGCGAGCCGGGTGCAGCCGATGCTGTGGCGTGACACGATGAAGGCGGGGGCGAAACGCAGCGGCGCGCTGATTGGCGCGATCGCGCTGTTCGTGTTCACGCTGGCTGCGGTGCTCGCGATCGGCACCTATACGGGGACCGATCCATCGCTGAACACCGCAGCGGGCGGGCCGGTAAAGAACCTGCTCGGAACGCCGGGTGCATGGCTTGCCGACCTGTTGCTCGCAATCGGCGGATTGCCCGTTGTGCTGCTCGCACCCGTTGGCCTGATCGTCGCAACGCGCCTGTGGAAGGGCAATCCGGTCGGTGCCTGGGGACGGATGCTGGGCGGCGCGGCACTGGGCGTCGCGTTGATGGGCACCGCCTTTGCCTTCGTCTCCAGCCGTCCCGTGCTCGATTGGGAGCTGCCGGGCAGCTGGGGCGGGATTGTCGGCCTCTCGGTCGCAAATCTGTTGCGCTGGGGACTGAACCTTGCCGGCGAGCCGGCAGTGACGCTGTGGGGCGGCCGCGTGCTCGGCCTGATCGCCGGGATCACGGGCGTCGTGGTGTGGGCGCGCAGCGTGCAGATCGAAGTGTCGCAGCTGCGTTTGCCACGACGCGAACGCGCCGGGACCGAAGCGGGCGAGGTCGACGAGGACATCGACGACACCGCCGGTCTCTTCACGCCGACGACGGCACCGAAGCCGCGCAAGATGGCGCTGCCCGATACGCGCCCCGGCCCGGTCATCGCCGATCCCGCGCCGCCGCCCAGCCCGCCCAAGGCCAAGCCGGTGCAGACCAGTCTCGACTTCAAGGGCAGCTACAAGCTTCCCCCGCTCGAGCTGCTCAAGCCCGCACCCAAGAGCGGTAGCGCGGCGATCGACAAGGCGAGTCTCGAGCGCAACGCGCGGCTGCTGGAGAGTGTGCTCGACGATTTCCATGTGAAGGGCCAGATCGTCGAGGTGCGGCCGGGGCCGGTCGTGACGATGTACGAGCTGGAACCCGCGAGCGGGATCAAGGCGAGCCGCGTGATTCAGCTCGCCGACGATATCGCGCGCAACATGTCGGCGGTGTCGGCACGCGTCGCGACCATTCCGGGCCGCAGCGTGATCGGCATCGAACTGCCCAACGCCAAGCGCGAGATGGTGAGCCTGCACGAGCTGGTCGGCAGCGATAGTTTCGAGGACATGGGCGCTCAGCTTCCCATCGTGCTCGGCAAGAACATCGCCGGCGATCCGGTGATCGCGGACCTGGCGCCGATGCCGCATCTGCTGGTCGCGGGCACCACCGGCTCGGGCAAGTCGGTCGGCCTGAACTGCATGATCCTGTCGCTGCTCTACCGGCTGACCCCGGACCAGTGCCGGATGATCATGATCGATCCGAAGATGCTGGAACTCAGCATGTACAAGGATATCCCGCACCTGCTCGCCGACGTCGTGACCGATCCGCCCAAGGCGGTGCGCGCGCTCAAATGGGCGGTCGAGCAGATGGAGGAACGCTACCGGATGATGGCTTCGGTCAACGTCCGTTCGCTCGGGAGCTTCAACGACAAGGTGCGCCAGGCGCTGTCCAAGGGGCAGAAGCTCGGTCGCAAGGTGCAGGTCGGTTATGATCCCGAGACGCGCCAGCCGCTGTACGAGGAGGAGACGCTCGAGCTCAATCCGCTGCCGCAGATCGTGATCATCGTCGACGAGCTTGCCGACCTGATGATGACCGCGGGCAAGGAGGTCGAGTTCCTGATCCAGCGGCTCGCGCAGAAGGCGCGCGCGGCGGGCATCCACCTGATCATGGCGACCCAGCGCCCTTCGGTCGACGTCATCACCGGCGTGATCAAGGCGAACCTCCCGACCCGAATCAGCTTCCACGTCACCAGCAAGATCGATTCGAGGACCATATTGGGCGAGCAGGGCGCAGAGCAGCTGCTGGGCCGCGGCGACATGCTCTATATGCCGGGCGGCAAGCAGATCGCGCGCGTCCACGGGCCGTTCGTCAGTGACGAGGAAGTGATGGCGGTCGCCGATCACTGGCGCGCGCAGGGTGCGCCTGACTACATCCAGGCCGTCACGGAAGAGCCGGAGGGCGAGGAGTTCGCGCTGGACGGTGCGCCCGACGGTGAGGACAGCCCGGAGGAGCAGCTCTATCGCCGCGCGGTTCAGCTGGTCGCGGAGAGCCAGAAGGCGTCGACTTCGTGGCTCCAGCGTCAGCTGCGCGTCGGCTATAATTCGGCCGCGCGCCTCATCGAGCGGATGGAGAAGGACGGGCTCGTCTCACGCCCCGACCATGTCGGGCGGCGCGAGGTGCTGATGGATCAGGACGGCCGGCCGCTCTAGTTTTGGGTCGGCTGCGCCGACCGGGACCGGGCCGGTGCCATTCAGAACGCCGCTCAGCTCTCCAGTTCGATCGTGCCGATCATCCAGTCGTGGAACAGCTTGACCGGGCGCTGCTCGAGCGCGCGGGGACGGCACACGAACCAGTAGGAATAGGGACTCTTCACCACGGGTTCGAACAAGGTCGCGATGCGCGGATCGTCCTCGGGGACGACGTGCGAATCGAGCATGAAGGCGATGCCCACGCCTTGCGCCGCCGCTTCGAGCAGCAGCGAGCCCGAATCGAACAGGTCGACCGCGATCGGTTCGATATCGGGAAGCCCAAGCGCATCGCGCCAGATCTCGAAGCTGTCTGCCATGTCGCGATGGACCATCACGGTCATGCCGTCGAGCTGCTCGGGCCGGGTAATCGCATTCGGCCCCTCGACCAGGTGCCGCGCCGCAACGAGGCGGATGCGGTTGCGGTCGAGGCGGCGGCCGTAGAGCAGGGTGTCGATGTCGCGGGCAAGGACGATCGCCGCGTCGAGCCCGTCGCCGAGCCGCGACATGCCATGCCCGCCGGTATCGATGTCGAGATGGAGTTGCGGATGCATGGCACGCAATGCACCCAGATGTGGAAGCAGCCGTTGCGTCGCGAACAACGCCGGCGTGCCGAGGCGCAGGCGAAGCAGCTCGACTCCGCTGGTCATCCCTTCGATCGCGTCGCTCATCGAATCGAGCGCGGGCGCGATCAGCCCTAACAGCCGCTCGCCCTCCGCGTTCAGCTTCATCGCCTGATGCCGCCGTTCGAACAATTGCTTGCCGATGAAACGCTCCAGCGCCTGTACCCGGCGGCTGAGCGCGGGCGAGGAGAGCGCAAGCTCCTCCGCGGCAGCTTTCACCGAGCCAAGCCGCGCGACCTGGACGAACGCCTCGATGGCGGTGAGGGGTGGCAGCCTTCGCATATCTTTTTGTGTGGTGCAGCGTATCCGTTTGCAACCGGTTATCAGGGTAAGCAGCCTGACAACGGTTACATTGGCAGTAAACCGCGATTGTTACAGATTGCAGAAACTGCAATCATCATACGATCTTTTCGCACTTGCAACATTTTTCGCCGCACTGCACATAGGACGTGCCTTTCAGGCATCCTCTCCTAAACCTTTCATGGGCTGGCCCCCTTGGGCCGGCCCTTTTTTTTGCCCGAATCGCTGGCGAAACGGTAGCTTACCTAGTCCGGGCGGAACCGCGTACCTATCTGGCGCGCTCACCCCCAAGGACCGCTGGGAAGGAGAGCCGATGGCCGAAACCGATACCCCGACACGCAAGCTCCAGGTTGCCAATTCGCGCCCCGAGGACAGCGGACGCGGCCTCGCGCACTTGCCGCGCACGCTGATGGCCGAACTCGGGCTGCAACAGGGCGATGTGATCGAGATCGTCGGCAAGCGCATCACCCCGGCACGCGCCGTCTTACCCTATCCCGAGGATGAGGGGCTGGAACTGCTGCGCATCGACGGCCTCCAGCGCGCCAATGCGGGGGTCGGATCGGGCGATTTCGTCGAGATCCGCCGCGGCGAATCGCGCCCGGCGACGCGTGTGGTGTTCGCGCCCGCACGCAAGGATCTGAGGCTCGAAGGGTCTGCCAACGCGCTCAAGCGCACCTTTATCGGCCGCCCGCTGGCGCAGGGCGACACGCTTTCGACCGTCGGCCAGCAACGCGTCTCGGACATGCCGCCCAACGTGCTCCAGCATCTGCGCGCGCCGGCCTATGCGCTGCAGGAGATTCGCCTGACCGTGGTGTCGGCGGCGCCGCGCGGCATCGTCCATATCGACGAGAATACCGAGATCGAGCTGCGCGCCGATTATGAGGAAGCCAAGGAATTCCGCCGCGCCGACGTCACCTATGACGATATCGGCGGCATGGCCGGCACGATCGACCAGCTGCGCGAGATGGTCGAACTGCCGCTGCGTTATCCCGAGCTGTTCCAGCGGCTGGGCGTCGATCCGCCCAAGGGCGTGCTGCTCCATGGGCCGCCCGGCACCGGCAAGACGCGACTCGCACGCGCCGTCGCCAACGAGAGCGACGCCAGCTTCTTCCTGATCAACGGGCCCGAGATCATGGGCAGCGCCTATGGCGAATCGGAAAAGCGCCTGCGCGAGGTGTTCGAGGAGGCCAATGCCAATGCGCCTGCGATCATCTTCATCGACGAGATCGATTCGATCGCGCCCAAGCGCGGACAGGTGACCGGCGAGGCGGAGAAGCGCCTGGTCGCGCAGCTGCTGACCTTGATGGACGGGCTTGAGGCGCGCGCCAATGTCGTGATCATCGCCGCGACCAACCGCCCCGAAGCGCTCGACGAAGCACTGCGCCGACCGGGCCGATTCGACCGCGAGATCGTGATCGGCGTACCCGATGAGCGCGGGCGGCGCGAGATCCTGGGCATCCACACCCGCGGCATGCCGCTGGGCGAGAAGGTCGATCTGGCCGAGCTCGCACGCACCACCTTCGGCTTTGTCGGTGCCGACATCGCTGCGCTGGCGCGTGAGGCGGCGATCGAGGCGGTGCGGCGGATCATGCCGAAGCTCAACCTCGAGGAGAAGACCGTCCCCGCCGAGGTGCTGGAGACGCTGGCGGTCACCCGCGAGGATTTCGTCGAGGCGTTGAAGCGCGTCCAGCCGAGCGCGATGCGTGAAGTGATGGTCCAGAAGCCCAATGTCCATTGGGAGGATGTCGGCGGCCTCGACGACGCGCAGATGCGCCTGAAGGAAGGCGTCGAGCTGCCGATGAAGGACCCCGACGCCTTCCGGCGGCTGGGCATTCGCCCGGCCAAGGGCTTCCTGCTCTATGGTCCGCCCGGCACCGGCAAGACGCTGCTCGCCAAGGCGGTGGCGCGCGAGGCGGAGGCGAACTTCATCGCCACCAAATCGAGCGACCTCCTCTCCAAATGGTATGGCGAGAGCGAGCAGCAGATCGCCCGCCTGTTCGCGCGTGCGCGCCAGGTGGCGCCGTGCGTGATCTTCATCGACGAGCTCGATTCACTGGTGCCCGCGCGCGGGTCCGGCATGGGCGAGCCACAGGTGACCGAGCGGGTGGTCAACACCATCCTCGCGGAGATGGACGGGCTGGAGGAGCTGCAGTCGGTGGTGGTGATCGGCGCGACCAACCGCCCCAATCTGATCGACCCGGCGCTGATGCGGCCGGGCCGGCTCGACGAGCTGATCTATGTCGGCGTGCCCGATGCAGCGGGGCGCGAGCGGATCCTGAAGATCCAGACCGGCAAGATGCCGCTCGCGGACGATGTCGATCTGGGATCGATCGCCGAGCGGACCGAACGCTTCACCGGCGCCGATCTGGAGGACGTGGTCCGACGCGCAGGCCTTGTCGCGCTGCGCGAATCGCTCACCAACACCCATGTGACGATGGCGCATTTCGAGGCGGCACTCGCCGACTCGCGGGCGACCGTGACGCCCGAGATGGAGGCGGAATATGCCCAGCTCGTCGCACGGATGAAGCAGGATGCGGTGGCGCTGAACCCGATCGGGTTCATCGCTCCGGGGATGCTTCAGGGCCGGAAGAAGGACGCAGGCTGAACCAGCCGTAAAGCGCCAGCAGAACCAGCGCGGCGGCCGCGACCAGATAGGGGAGCGGCCGCCATGCGCCATAGAGCGCGACGCCGATCGACGGCCCGAGGATGAAGGCGGCACCGTTGATCGAGGTGACCTTTCCGGCCACCGATCCCTGCGCCGCCTGCCCCACCGCGAGCGACGAGCCCGCAGTAAAGCCCGGCCGCGAGAAGCCGAAACCGAGCGTCGCCAGCGCATAGCCGGTGGCGATGCCGTAGAGCGAGGTGGCGCTGCCCGTGGCGAACGAGCCGATCGCGCTCAGCGTCAACCCGATCAGCATCAGCTGGCGCGGATTGAGGTTGAGCAGCGGAATGATCCCCCATTGCGCGAGCAAGGCCGATCCGGCGCCGAGCATCAGCACCAGGCCGGTCGCCTCGATCGCTTCGATCGGGGGAACGCCCAGCCGGTCGATGATCAGGAAACCGATCACCTGCCCCGCCATCGCCTGCGCGTGTCCAAGGATCAGCCCGCAGATCATCCATGCGCGCACACGGGGGTCGAAATAGCCGATCGGCTCGATCTTGGCTGCCGTCGCCGCGGTGACGCTCGCGCCGCTCGCCTGCCCGCCGATCGACGGATAGCTCGATGCTGCGCCATGGCTGACGGGGGCGTCCACGTCGCGCGGCAGGAACCGCGCCACCACCAGGATCATCGCCAATGCCGCGCCGCTGAAGATCAGCGCAGGCCCGGCAAGGCCGATCGTCGGCCCGCCGCGCCACAGATCGCCCACCACCAGATAGGGCGCGATCGCAGGACCGAGGATGGTGCCAAGCCCGAATGCCGAACCGAGCAGCGTGAGCGCCTTGGTCCGGTCCTCCCGGCTGGTGCGCGCAGCGACGATCGCCTGCACTGCGGGAGGCGCTGCCGAACCGAACCCGCCATAGATCATCCGTGCCGCGACGAAGAAGGCAAAGGCCGTGGCGGGCGCGATCCAGCCGTTGATCCCGGCGGCGAGGAACAGGCCGCAAAAGAACAGCGAGGCGGTGAGTCCGACCTGGCCGAGCAGCACCATGTTGCGCCGCCCGTGCCGGTCCGAACGATTGGCCCAGAAGGGCGCGACGAGGGTCCAGAGCAGCGCCGAGACCGAGAAAGCTGCCGCCACGGCGCTGTCGGGCACGCCGAGCGAGCGGCCAAGCGCCGGCAGCACCGATTGCAGCGCGGTGTTGCCCGCCGCGATGGTGAACATCACCAGGAACAGGATCGTGAAGGTGCGGTCGCGCGGAAAGCTCATTCCGCCGCGCTCATCCCCGGGACCAGCGATAGCCGCGCTCGACGCGCGTCACCTCGAGCGTGTACCAGTCGTACCAGCGCGCGCGGCCGAGATCGCGGATCTGCGCATGTTCGGCATTGTCGCGCCACGCCCGGGCGCTGGTGTCATCGTCCCAATAGCTGACGGTGATGCCGAGCCCGCCCGCGTCGCGGACGCTGTCGACCCCGGCATAGCCGGGCTGCGCCGCGGCGAGCGCCGCCATTGCTTCGGCCGCCTGCGCATAGCCTTCGGCATCCTCGTCCGTACGCTGCGAGACGAAGATCACGGCGACCTGACCCTGACGCGAGTGCTCCATGGGTTGCTGGATGAAACGTTTCGGCAGCGTGCGCAACCGCTGCGACGAGAAGAGCGTTAAGAAGCGCACGTATCTGATGACAGAGGCGTGGCAACTGTCCTACAGCAACGTGACACCGACAGAGGGAAGTTGATGAACGGTTCGACCACGATTGCCCGCGCGAAACGCAAAGCTTCGCGTCCCCTCTCGCCACAAGCGCTCTTCCTGCAGGGCTTCTTCAAGCATCCGGTGATGGTCGGATCGATCATTCCGTCTTCACGCAAGCTGATCCGCAAGATGCTCGGGCGCGTGGATTGGGAAAATACCAAGGTGTTCGTCGAATATGGTCCCGGCGTCGGCACCTTCTGCCGCGCGGTGCTCAACCGCCTTGGCCCCGACGCGAAATATATCGCGATCGACACCAACCCGGATTTCGTCGCCTATCTGCGCCAGACCATCGTCGATCCGCGCTTCTCGGCAATCCATGGCTCGGCTGAGGACGTGAACGCGATCGTCGCCGATCATGGCGCAGAGCATGCCGATTACGTGCTCTCCGGCCTTCCCTTCTCGACCCTGCCGGCAGGCGTGGGCGAGCGGATCGCGGCGGCGACGCAGAAGGTGCTGCGCCCCGACGGGCAGTTTCTGGTCTATCAGTTCAATCCCAATGTCCGCAATTTCCTGACTCCGCACTTCGCGCGCATCGATCACGAGATGGAATGGTGGAACGTACCGCCGGCACAGCTCTGGTGGGCGTACAAGGACGAAGCCGCCGATTGACGGCGGCCCCCGGGCGCATCACATCGGGGACATGGATCAGCTCAATCTTTCCGAATCGGAGTGGCGCCAACGGCTCACCCCGGCGCAATTCCATGTGCTGCGCGAAGCCGGGACCGAACGCGCCTTTTCGGGTCACTTCACCGACAACAAGGCGGACGGCGTCTATCGCTGCGCCGGGTGCCAGCTCGAGCTGTTCGACAGCGACGACAAATATGATTCGGGATCGGGCTGGCCCAGCTTCACGCGGCCCGTCGCACCCGACCATGTCAGCGAGCATGGCGATCAGAGCCACGGCATGGTCCGCACCGAAGTGCGCTGCGCGCGTTGCGACGGCCATCAGGGGCATGTCTTCCCCGACGGCCCGCCGCCGACGGGGCTGCGTTACTGCATCAATTCGGTCGCGCTGGAGTTTCGCCCGCGCGGCGAGGGCGATGACGCCTGAGTTCAATGCGCCCGGTCGGCCCATGGACCCGCTTGTGAGCCGCGCAGTTCGCCGGTAGGTTCGCGCCACTTCCGATGCCCAAGAAATCCCCCGCCCGCCCCGGCAAGTTTCGCCGCATCCTGAAATGGGTGCTGATCGGCGGCGTGACGCTCGCGCTCGCCGGCCTCATTGCGCTGACCATCGCGGTGTACACCGCGCGCGCCTCACTCCCCAGCTTCGAGGAACTCAAATCCTCGCCCAACGGGCAGATGATCCGGGTCCATGCCGCCGACGGCACCGTGATCGCCTCGTTGGGGCCGAGCTATGGCGAGTGGATCGACTATTCGAAGATTCCCGCGCCGATGCGCGACGCGATGGTCTCGATCGAAGACCGCCGCTTCCGCTCGCACTGGGGAGTCGATCCGGTGGCGCTGGCGCGCATCACCAAATTCGCGTTCGACCATCGCGGCACCGACCGCCGCCTGCAGGGCGCATCGACCATCACCCAGCAGGTCGCGCGCACCATCTTCCTGTCGAACAAATACGATGTCGGCCGCAAGCTGCGCGAGATGGTGCTGGCGCTCGCGCTGGAGCGCAAGTTCACCAAGGACCAGATCCTCGAACTCTATCTGAACAAGGTCTATTTCGGCGGCGGCGCGTACGGCATCGATGCTGCGTCGCGCACCTTTTTCGGTCACCCGGCGACCAATCTGACCCTGTCCGAATCCGCGGTGATCGCGGGCCTCGTCAAGGCACCGTCGCGCTATTCGCCCACCGCCGATGCCGAAGCCGCGATTGGCCGCGCGAGCGTGGTGCTCGACGTGATGGTCGAGACCGGCGCGCTCACCCGCGCGCAGGCCGATGCGGCCCGGCCGGCCGAGGTCAAGCTCGCCGCGGCGCCCAAGCAGAACAGCGTGCGTTACTTCACCGACTGGGCGCTGCCCCAGCTCGAGGTGCTGATCGACGAGACCGAAGCGCCGCTGGACGTGTGGACGACGATCGACCTTCGCATGCAGAATGCGGCGACCCAGGCGATTCAGGCGAATACGCCCGCGGGCGCCCAGGGTGCGCTGGTCAGCCTCGACCGTGACGGCGCGGTGCGCGCGATGGTCGGCGGGCGTGATTATGTGTCGTCGATCTACAACCGCGCGACCCAGGCGACGCGCCAGCCGGGCTCGGCGTTCAAGCTGTTCGTCTATCTCGCGGCGCTCGAGGCCGGCCACAAGCCCGACGATCAGGTGGTCGACGAAGCCGTGACGATCGGCGGCTGGAGCCCGCGCAATAACTCCGGCCGCTTCTCGGGCGAGATGTCGCTGCGTTCGGCCTTCGCCTATTCGATCAACACCGTCGCCGCGAAGCTGGGCCAGGAAGTCGGCTTCGGCACCGTCGCCGACATGGCGCGCCGGTTCGGCATCACCACGCCGGTCAACACCCAGCCCGCAATGGTGCTGGGCACCAGCAACGTCCGCCTGATCGACATGACCCGCGCCTATGCGTCGGTCGCGAACAAGGGCGTGGGCGTCGCCCCCTATGCCATCACCCGCGTCACCGCGAACGGAGCGGTGATCTATCAGCATGAGGTCGATACCTCGCGCGTGCTGGTCGCCCCCTATGTCGCGGCGCAGATGACCGACCTGATGCAGACCGCAGTCGCCACCGGCAGTGGGCGCGCGGCACAGATCGATCGCCCGGTCGCAGGCAAGACCGGCACCACCACCTCGAACAAGGATGGCTGGTTCCTCGGCTTCTCCTCCGGCCTCACCACCGGCGTGTGGATGGGCCGCGACGACGCCAAGCGCGTCGGCGGGCTGCAGGGCGGCGCGGCGCCGGCGCGCGCCTTCGCCGCCTTTATGCGCCCCGCGGTGGCCGGCCGCCCGGTGGAGGCGTTCGAAACCGAAGTGACGCTGCCCGAATGGCAGATCGAACCCGACGACGAATCCTATGGCGCCCCGGACAACGCGATTTTCGTCGATGAGGACGGCAATCCGGTCCCGCGTGACGAGGCGAACCCCGATGCCGCACAGGCTCCGCCCCCCGAGGATGACGGCACGATCGATCAGGACTGGCTCGACCGCATGACCGGGCGCGGCCAGCGCGATACGCCGCCACCGCCGCGCCGCGAACCCGCCGACCGCGCGCCGCCGCGCGACTCAGGACGTGATAGTGCGCGAGACTCGGGACGCCCGCTTCAGGAATCGCGGCCGAACGAGTGAAGCCGCATGGCGTTGGCGCGCAGCCAGGCACGCTCGCGCGCGGGGTCCTTGCCATAGATCTGCCGGACCACGGCATGGAATGCCGGGCTGTGGTTCATATGGACGCGGTGCGCGACCTCGTGTGCGACGGTGGCGCGGCGCACCGCCGGCGGCGCCAGGATCAGCCGCCAGCTATAGCGGATCACGCCCGATGACGCGCAGCTGCCCCAGCGCCCCGAAGGATCGCCGATCGCAACACGCGCGACCGTGACGTCCGCCAATGCCGCATATTCAGCGGTTTCGCTGCTGAGCGTAGCGAGCGCGGCCTTGCGCAACCAGCGCTCGATGCGGCGCTCATAGCCTTCGCGCGGACCGCCCGCGATCAGTTGGCCGTCATCCAGCACGGGGGTGCGCGGAAAGCCGCTGTCCCAGCCAAGGCCGATCTCTTCGCCCAGATAGAGGATCGTCGCGCCCGGCACGAACGACACCGGCGCGGTGCGGCGCTCCAGCGCGCGCGCGATCCATTCATGCTGCTGCTGCGCCCAGCGCATCGCTTCACCCACCGGCGCGCGCGGCGGAAGGGTGAGGCGAACCTGACCAGTGGCATTGTCGACCGAGAGCTTCATCCGCCGCGCACGCGGATGGCGGACCACTTCGATCGGATGCGTCACAACAGCCGGTCGACCATATGGTGCTCGAGGTCGCCGGCGACATCCTCCGAAATCGTCCAGCCGCGCACCGATTCGCCGGCGGCGTGGACGGCCTCGCGATCGCCGCTCACCAGATAGTGCCAGCGGGGCAGCGGCTCGTCATTCGCACGCAGGCGATAGGCGCAGGTGCGCGGAAGCCAGACGATGTCGTCGACATTGTTGGCGGTGAGTCGCACGCACTCGGCGACATAGGCATGGCGGTGCTTGTAGTCGCTGCAGAATCCGGTCTGGCGGTCGAGCAGGCGGCAGGCGACATTGGTCGCATACAGATCCCCCGTATCCTCGTCCTCGATCTTGTGCAGGCAGCATTTGCCGCAACCGTCGCACAACGCTTCCCATTGCGCGCGGTCGAGGGTGGAGAGCGGCTGCTCCCAGAAGGGCTTTACCCGATCCAGCGCTCGATCTCCGCGACGATCGCCTGCGGGTTCTGATCCTGCGGCAACAGCGCGATCGGTTCACCCTTGGGACCCATGAGATAGGCTTGGCGCCCGTGATTCATCAGATAGCCGCTCGGCGTCTCGCGCTTGGCATAGGGGACGCGATAGACCTTCGCCGCGGCATCGACCTGCGCCGGGGTGCCGGTGAGGCCGACCATGCGCGGATGGAAGGCGGCGGTGAATTCCTTGACCACCTTGGGCGTGTCGCGCGCGGGATCGATGGTGACGAAGACCGGCACGATCTGCGCTGCGAGCTTGGGATTGCTCTTGTCCAGCAGCTTCATCGCGCCGCCGATGTTCTGGACGTCCACGGGGCAGACATCGGGGCAGAAGGTGTAGCCGAAGTACATGATCCGGTATTTGCCGGCGAAGTCGCTGTCCTTCACGCTCTTGCCGTCCCCGTTCACCAGCGTGAACGGCCCGCCGATCGAGGCGCCGGCGAGCGGCGCATCAGCGAGCGATTTCTCGCCGGGCGTACCCGCGCCGCAACCGGCAAGGGTGAAAGCAAGGGCAAGGGCGGGGACAAGCAACCTGTTCATGGCGCCGCCCGCAATGATCTGATACGGGGCAGGTTGCAAGGTTTCCCAGTCATCAGGGGCATCGTCCGATCATGTCTTTCCGTCCGTCCCGGCCTGTTTTTGCCGCGGCGCTGCTCGCGCTGGCACTTCCGGTGGCCGCCCAGCAGTTCTCCGACAGCTACAATTTCCTGAAGGCCGTGCGCGAGCAGGACGGCAACAAGGTCACCGAGTTCCTCAATCAGCCCGGTCAGACGATCGTCAACGCCAAGGACGACAAGGGCGAAGCGGCGATCCATATCGTCTCCAAGCGCCGCGACTATACGTATCTGAATTTCATTCTGGCACGCGGCGGCAATATCAACCTGCCGGACGGCGGCGGCAACACCGCGCTGATGCTCGCGGTGGAAGCCGCCTGGCCCGAAGGCGTGACGATGCTCCTGTCGAAACGCGCGAACATCAATCAGGCGAACAGCGGCGGCGAAACACCGCTGATCCGCGCCGTGCAGCGCCGCGACAGCGACATGGTCCGCACCCTGCTCGACGCAAAGGCCGATCCCGACCAGCGCGACCGGCTGGCCGGCATGAATGCGCGCGACTATGCGGCGCGGGACACGCGTTCTCCGGTGATTGCGCAACTGCTCAAGGATGCCCCCGCGGTGCAGAAGCGCGCGGTTTCGGGACCAAGCTTCTAGAACGCAGCTCAGCCCACCCCGTCAGCATCGGGATCCGTCAGTGCGATCACCCGGCGCGCAGCGCGGCGGGCAAAGGCGAGGGTGCATTTGCGCCGTGTCGCGCTGGCAAGCGGCACCGTCTTCGCCTCGCGCAGGATCGCGGCATCGTAGCGATCGGCGACGATGATGCCGGCACGCTCGGGCAGGAAACCCGGCGTTTCAAGCGGCGCGACGTCGAACCCCGCCGGCACTGCCCAGAAGAAGCGGTCGCAATGGGCGAGGTAATCGGTCCACTTGCCGTCGCCCATCAGATCGGTGCGCGACACCTTGACCTCGACGATCACCACTTCGCCGCGCGCATTGAGCGCCATCAGATCGGCGCGGCGGCCATCGCCCAGCGGTACTTCGGCCATCGCCACGCAATCGTGCCGCAACAGCATGCGGCAAACGCCGCGCGTCACCTCGGCAGTCAGTTGGGCGGCGGCGGGCGGTAGCGATTCCGGATGCGACTCGGCAACGGGGATGGTGGAAGCCATCCCCGTTGCCTAGAACATTTGACGAACGAACGGAACCCTCAAGGCTCCGAACGCTGCGATCAACGGTAGAAGATGTGGTTGCCGACGCTGCCGACACGTGCACGGCGCCAGCCGGGCGAGACGTGGCGGGCGTGGAAATAGAGCGCGTTCGAGACCTTGCTGTCCCACATGTCGCCACGCGCAACCCTGGCGACCGCAAGCGCGGTCTTCCATGCGCGCGCGCTCTCGGGCGGCTGCGGCAGCTGACCGCCGCGGACGAAGGAGAACTGGCCGCGCTGCTTGAGCACGCCGCACACGTTGCGCGGGAAACGGCCCGATTCGGTGCGGTTGATGATCACTTCGGCCACCGCGAGCTGGCCCTCGAGCGGCTCACCCTTCGATTCATAATAGACGCCGATGGCGAGGCAGTTGAGCTCTTCGTCATCGATGGCGAGCGGCTGCGCGGCGACCGCGGCGGCGAGCGACGTATAGTCGGCATCGTCACCATCATCGGCAAGCGTCTGGGCCACAGCGTTGGCGGGAGCGGCCTGCGCGTCGATCTCGAGATCGGCAAGCGCTTCGGCCATGGTCGGAACCTGTTGCGGTTCCGGCGTGTTATTGCTGGCAGGCTGCGCGGCTTCGGCTTGCCGGGCTACACCCGGAGCGGTCGCGCCAATGCCTGCGGCAAAGGCAAGTGTCACAGCCGCGACAATCGCGGCGCGAGCAGAAAAGGTCATTCAACTTCGACAATATGCGGTTGGCGCGCGATCCGGTCCGTTTCCTTGCTATAAACAAAGGACCGGTCGGGCTTTCCCCCCGACTGCGTAACCGGCGGCTTCACACCCCGACGGTACAACGCTCTTAAACGTGCGCGCTCTTGGCCCGATGGTTACGGAGTGTCAACCAGTTGTGAGTGTTTCAGCGGCGAACCGTTCCGCCTCCGCGATATCCAGTTCGACCACCCACAGATCGGAATCGCGGCTCCGGCGTCGCTGCCAATAATCGGAAACGGCTGTTTGGTCAGCGAGTTCGGCCGGGCCGGCACGTACGAGCGCCGCCTTTCCGTCGGGGCCGATCCCGCGTTCGAAGAAGGCGGGATTGGCGCCGCGATCGAGGGTCAGGACGAGGATCGCGCCGGCCTCAGCATCCCCCTTTGCCAGCACCATGGCGCTGCCCCCCGCCGCGTTGACCCGGCGGATGAGCGCGTTGACGAGCAGGCCGGCGGCGAGCCGCGCCATCAGGCCCGGTAGCCGGGAAGGCCGGCGAGCGGGATGCGCGATTTCATGAAGGTGCCGGTGCCGCGCGCCGCTTCCTCGCCATCGGCGTCGATCAGCCGCGCCTCGGCCACGAACACGCGGCGCTGCCCGCTGACCCAGCGCCCTTCGGCAATCACCGGCCCCGGCCCCAGGGGCCGGGTGAAGAGCAGGTTGAACGCGGTGGTGAGCAGGAACCGGTCGGTGACCAGGCTGTTGCAGGCATAGAAGGCGGCGTCGTCCAGCATCTTGAAATAGCTGGTGCCGTGCGCCGCCCCGCCGGCATGGAAATGCCGTTGATCGATGGTGAAATGGATCCGCGCCTGTCCCGCAGCCGGAATCTCGAGCCGTGAATCGAACAGCTGGTTGATCGGCGCCGCCGCATAGAGCGATTCGAGCGCCCGATAATGCGCCTCGGCCCCGACCGGTTCAGGCGGCTGCATCACGCGATTCCGTCCCCGCAAGCAACGCATAGAGCGCGTCGGCCGACCCGGCCCCGCGCAGCTTGGCGGTGAAGGCGCGATCACGCAGGCGCCGCGAGACCCGCGCCAGCGCCTTCAGATGATCGCCCCCGGCATCGGGGGGAGAGAGCAGAGCGAAGACCAGATCGACCGGCAGATCATCGACCGAGGCGAAATCGAGCGGCTTGTCGAGCCGGATGAACAGCCCGCGCACGCCCGGAAGCCCGGCAATCTTGCCATGCGGAATCGCGATCCCGCCGCCAAAGCCGGTCGAACCGAGCTTTTCGCGCGCGGCAAGCCGCTCGGTCACCTCGGCCGCGTCGAGGCCATAGGCCTTGGCCGCGGCCTCGCCGAGCAGCGCGAAGAGTTTCTTCTTGCTGCCCGCCGGGGTTCCCGAACGCACGGCTTCGGGTTTCAACAGATCGCTCAGGTCGTTCATCGTGTGGTCGTCAGGCAGCCCGGTTAGGTTCGACCCAGCCGATCGTTCCGTCCGCGCGGCGATAGACCATATTGTAGCTGCCGGTACCGCTATTCTTGAACAGCAGCGCGTTGGTGTTGCGCAGATCGAGCATCATCACCGCGTCCGACACGCTGGCGTCGGGCACATCGACGCGAGTCTCGGCGATCACCGGGGGCGCATCGACGACGTCATCCTCTTCCTCGTCGATCTGGAAGACGGTGTAGCCTGCGTCATAGGCCGCATCGAGCGCCGCCTGCGCATGACCGTTGTTACGGTCCTTGAGGCGGCGCGTGTAGCGGCGCAGCTGCTTCTCGATCTTGTCTGCGGCGCCGTCAAAGGCGAGATGCGCTTCCGGCGCGCCATGCGAACCCTTGAGCACCAGCCCCTGCATCACATGCGCAACAATGTCGCAGGTGAAGCCATAGTCATGCGGCCCCTTGCCGAAGGTCACCTGAGCAGAAATTGCGCGGGAGAAATATTTGTCGGCGATACCCTGGAGCCGGTCTTCCACGTGCTGCCGGATGGCCTTGCCCGTATCGACCCGATGACCCGAAACCCGGATATCCATATCTTCCTCCGTCAATATGAGGAGCAGCTAGGAACGCACGCGGCGGCCGTCAACCGGACGCCGGCTTGCCCCAGAGCGGCTCCTCGAACCCGGCCATGAACGCCGAATGGCGGGCCAGTTCTTCATCGCCCGGCACAAAAACCCGTGCCGGGCGCGCGTTGCTTTTCACTGCGGCGGCCTCCACCCGCTCGCTCGCCGCTGCAGCCTCGACCGCAAGGCCCAGCGTGATCTGCCGGCCGCCGGTCAGCTCGATGAACACCTGCGCCAGCAGCTGTGCGTCGAGCAGCGCGCCATGCAGCTCGCGCGCGGAAAGATCGATGCCGTAGCGCACGCACAGCGCATCCAGCGTGTGCTTGGCGCCGGGATGCTTCGCGCGCGCCATGGTCAGCGTGTCGACGATCCGTCCCACCTCGAGCAATGGCCGCCCACAGGCACCCAGCTCGCCATTGATGAAGCCGAAGTCGAACATCGCATTGTGCGCGATCAGCGGGCAATCGCCCATAAACTCGATCAGTTCATCGCAGACCTCGGGGAAGCGCTGTTTGTCGGCGAGGAACGCTTCGGAGAGGCCATGCACCGCAAACGCCTCGACCGGCATGTCGCGATCGGGATTGAGATAGCGATGGAAGCTGCGGCCGGTCGGCACGCGGTTGACCAGCTCGACACAGCCGATCTCCACCAGCCGGTGCCCTGCATTGAAGCTGAGGCCGGTGGTTTCGGTATCGAACACGATTTCCCGCATGGCCTGACTATCGGCCTTCCGCGCCCGCTAGGCAAGCGATGACCGCGCGAACCGCGGCGCGCGTTTCGTCCAGCGTACCGCCGGTGGGGATCACGAAATCGGCGCGTTCGCGCTTTTCGGCATCGGGCATCTGCTTGGCGAGAATCGACTCAAAGCGCGCTTCGGTCATCCCCGGCCGTGCGAGCACGCGCGCGCGCTGTACCTGTCCGGGTGCAGAAACCACTGCAATCCTATCGACTTGCTGCCAGCCGCCCGCTTCGAACAGCAACGGGATGTCGAGCACGACCAGCGGCCGCGTGCGATTCGACTCGAGAAACAACGCGCGTTCGTGCGCAACGGCAGGGTGGACGATCGCCTCAAGCCGCCGGAGCGCATCGGGGTTACCAAAGACGGCCTTGCCCAAAAGCACCCGGTCTACGCCTGATTCTCCGGTCGAGCCGGGAAAGGCCGACTCGATCTCCTCCAGCAGTCTGCCCCCCGGCCCCTGCAGCCTGTGGACCTCGGCATCGGCATCGAACACCGGCACGCCTTCGCCGGCGAACATCGCCGCGACGGTCGACTTGCCCATGCCGATCGATCCGGTGAGACCGAGAATGAGGGTCATGCGGTGAGCAACGCCCGCAGCTCGGCATCATGTTCCCGCGGCGGCGCCTTGCCGAAGAACAGTTCGAACGCGAGCGCCGCCTGGCCGATCAGCATCTCGAGCCCGTCGACCGTCTCCAGATCGCGCGCGCGCGCCGCGGCGAGCAGCCCGGTCTCGAGCGGGGCATAGACCGCATCATAGACCACCGCATCATCGGGCAGATTGCCGAGATCAAGATCGAGCGGCGGCTGGCCGGTCATGCCGAGCGAGCTGGCATTGACCAGCAGCGCCACCGGCGGGATCGGCGCGTCGAGCGCGACCGCATCGCCCTTCAATCCAAAGGTCGCGAGCAACCCCATCGCCTTCAAGGGCGAGCGGTTGAGGATCGTCACCCGGCCGACACCGGCACGTGCAAGCGCGAACAGGATCGCGCGCGCCGCGCCGCCCGCGCCGACCACTGCGACCGGGGCGCCCTCCAGATCGAACTCGGCGAGCGGCGCGTAGAAACCGGCGGCGTCGGTATTGGTCCCAATCAACGTTCCGTCCACGCTGCGGAACACGGTGTTGATCGCGCCGATCGTATCGCGCACGCCGCCCGGATCAGGCACATGATCGAGCGACGCGATCTTGTGCGGCGCGGTGATGTTGCAACCGCGCCAGTCGGGATCGTCGCGGCGCGAGGCGAAGAAGTCGGCGAGCCCTTCGGCGGTGACATGCGTCTTGCGGTAAGCCGCAGAGAGGCCGAGCTTGTCGAGCCAGAAGCCGTGGATCACCGGTGATTTGGACTGGGCGATCGGGTCGCCGATCACTTCGGCATAGGGGTTGGTCATGACGTCAGAATGCCTCTCGTCCGCAGATAGTCGAGGATGTTGAGCAAGGGCATGCCGAGGATCGTGTACTGGCTACCCTCCATCCGGGAGAAGAGCTGCACCCCGCGGCCCTCGACGCGGTAGCAGCCGACACACCCCGCGATCGCCGGCCATTCGGCGTCGAGATACTCGACAATGAACGCATCGGACAAAGGCCGCACCAGCAGCCGGGCACGGTCAACATGGCGCCAGACCGGGCGGCCATTCTCGGCGATTACCGCAGCGCTGTAGAGATCGTGGCGCTTGCCGGAGAGCAAGCGGAGATGCCGCTCCGCATCGGCGCGGTCGACAGGCTTGTCGAGCAACGTCCCGTCCTCGACCGCGACGACGGAATCGCAGCCGAGCACCAGGGTGCCCGGGACGCGCTGGCTCACCTTGAGCGCCTTGAGTTCGGCAAGCGCGTCAGCCAAGTCGCGCGGCGCAACTCCTGCAAGCCCTGCCTTGGCCGCGTCCTCGTCGACATGCGCGGCGAGCGCCTCATGCGGTACGCCCGCAGCGGTCAGCATCGCGCGGCGCGAAGCGCTGGTGGAAGCAAGCACGATCATTCGGCGCGGGTCCCGGACCCGGCTTCGCGCTCGTTGCACAGGGTGATGATCGCCGCCGCGGTCTCCTCGATCGAGCGGCGGGTGACATCGATCACCGGCCAGCCATTGTCGGCGAACATGCGCCGGGCATAGGCGACCTCGCGCTGCACTGCCTCATGCTCCACATAAGAGGTCTCGTCCTGCTGGTTGAGCGAGAGCAGACGGTTGCGGCGCACCTGGATCAGTCGCTCGGGGCTGGTGGTGAGGCCGACCACCATCGGGTGACGCAGCGCGAACAGGGTCGTGGGCGGCGGGGATTCGGGGACGATCGGGATGTTCGCCACTTTGTAGCCGCGATTGGCGAGATAGATCGACGTCGGCGTCTTGGACGTGCGCGATACGCCGGCCAGGACGATGTCGGCCTCCTCCCAATTCTCCCAGTTCACCCCGTCGTCATGCGCGATGGTGAACTGGATCGCGTCGACGCGTGCGAAATAGGCGGCGTCGAGCGTATGCTGCCGGCCCGGCCTGGCCTTCATCTCCTGCCCGAGCATGCTCGACAGCGCGTGATTGACCGGATCGAGCGGCGCCACCGCAGGCAGGCCGATCGCGCGGCAGCGGGTTTCCAGGGTGCGGCGAATCTCCGGATTGACCAGGGTGAAGATCACCAGCCCCGGATTCTGCGCGATCTCGCCCAGGATACGCTCCAGGTGCGTCTCGCTGCGGACCATCGGCCAGAAATGCCGGAGCACCTCGACATCATCGAACTGGGCGAGCGCCGCCTTGGCGATATTCTCAAGCGTCTCGCCGGTGGAATCGGAGAGCAAATGAAGGTGCAGACGCATCAGCTGGACAGATCTGTGGAAAACATGCGGAAAATCGCTAGCGCAACGACAAGGGCACGCCAAGCGGCCCGATCGGTCCACGATCACGGCAACTCATCCACAACGCGTTCCACATGGGTCCGGATGCGCGCACAGGCTGTGGATGATGTGGACGGTATCCGCGACTCCGCAGCGAATCGCGGGCGATTCCGGCGTCAATCTGTTGGCAGAATGGGCATGAACGCCTAAGCCCCGGCATCCACGCACCAACTAACAACAACATCCTTCTTTGAATCTTTTCTTCTTTTAGAAGATGGAACGAGCGGTCCTGTGAATTCGAACCCTTTGCCCTCCAAGCCCCTTCTCGATGTGCTCTCCGGGAAACGCGTCGATGCCCCGCCGATGTGGCTCATGCGTCAGGCCGGGCGGTACCTTCCCGAATATCGCGCGCTGCGGGCCGAGAAGGGCGGGTTCCTCGAGCTGGTCAACGACAGCGAGGCGGCGGCCGAGGTCACGCTCCAGCCGATCCGCCGCTTCGGCTTCGACGGCGCGATCCTCTTCTCCGACATCCTCGTCGTTCCGCACGCGCTGGGGCAGGACCTGTGGTTCGAGGCGGGCGAAGGACCGCGGCTGGCCCCGAGACTGGTCGATCATGCGCTGGAAAGCCTCACAGCGGCCCCTGAGCGGCTGAATCCGGTGTATGAGACCGTCCGGCGGGTTGCGGCCGCGCTGCCGCCTCAAACGGCGTTCCTGGGCTTTGCAGGGAGCCCCTGGACCAACGCGACCTATATGGTCGCCGGACAGGGCAGCCGCGACCAGAGCGAGACCCGGCGCATGGCCTATGGCGATGCCGGTGCATTCGGGGCGATCATCGACGCGATCGTCGCCATGTCGATCGACTATCTGGCGAAGCAGGTCGAGGCGGGTGTCGAGGCGGTGCAATTGTTCGACAGCTGGGCAGGCTCACTCTCGCCGGCGCAGTTCGAGCGCTGGGTGATCGCGCCCAACGCGGCGATCGTCGCGGGTCTGCGTGCGCGATGTCCGCAGGTGAAGATCATCGGCTTCCCCAAGGGCGCGGGCGGCAAGCTCGCGGCCTATGCGCGCGAGACGGGCGTGGATGCGATCGGACTGGACGAGACGATCGATCCGGCCTGGGCGCATCGCGAACTGCCCGTGGGTCTGCCGGTTCAGGGAAATCTCGATCCGCTGGCGTTGATCGCCGGCGGTGCCGAGCTGGAAGCAGCGGTGCGACGGGTGCTTGATGCGCTGTCCGATCGCCCCCATATCTTCAATCTCGGACATGGTATCCAGCAGGATACGCCGATCGCCCATGTCGAGCAGCTGGTCGGCATCGTGCGACAGCACGCAGCAAAGGGCGTGCGGGAGCACGCAACAGAGGACGTGCGGGGGGCTGAATGATCGGATTTCTGGGCGCCGCATATCCTTGGGTCAAAGCCGCGCACATCATCTTCGTCATCTTCTGGATGGCGGGTCTGTTCATCCTGCCGCGCTATCTGGTGCACCATCAGGAGGCGCTGGGCGATCCGGTGCAGGCCAAGGCCTGGGCGGATCGCGAGGCGAAGCTGCGCCGCATGATCCTCACCCCTTCGATCGGTGTGGTCTGGGTGCTCGGCATTGCGCTCGCGATCAATCTCGGCCTGCTCGAGGGCGGTGCGGGACTGGGCTGGCTGCATGCCAAGCTGCTCCTCGTCCTGCTGCTGTCGGGCTATCATGGCTGGGCCGTGGGCTATTCGAAGCGGCTTGCGGCGGGGCAGGGAAGTCTCACGTCCCGCCAGCTGCGGATGATCAACGAGATCCCCGCGATCTTCGTCGCGCTGATCGTTGTTCTTGCCGTGGTTCGTCCCTTCTGACGGCTTGACTTGAATCAAGCCCGAACCTAATCGCGCAACTGTCGCATCGCCTCCGGCGGCTGCGGCATCCTTCCTTTTTTCCTCAAGCCATCGCAGCGTCTCAACGCCCGGAAACCCTCCCAGCGATCGCCACACGGACTCCCCCAGATGCATCTCAAAGATCTCATGAAAACCCCCCCCGCCGAGCTGGTGACGATGGCCGAGGAGCTCGGTGTCGAAAGCGCCTCGACGCTCCGCAAGCAGGATCTGATGTTCGCGATCCTCAAGGCTCAGGCCGAGAATGGCGAACAGATCATGGGCGAGGGCACGATCGAAGTGCTCCAGGACGGCTTCGGCTTCCTGCGCAGCCCCCAGGCCAACTATCTCGCCGGTCCCGACGACATCTATGTCTCGCCGAACCAGGTCCGCAAGTTCGGCCTGCGCACCGGCGACACGGTTGAGGGCGAGATCCGCGCACCCAAGGACGGCGAGCGCTATTTCGCCCTGACCAAGCTGGTCAGCGTCAATTTCGACGATCCTGATGCGGTGCGCCACCGGGTCAATTTCGACAATCTGACGCCGCTCTATCCCGAGCAGAAGCTGACGCTCGATCCCGCCGACCCGACGGTCAAGGATAAGTCAGCACGCGTCATCGACATCGTCTCGCCGCAGGGCAAGGGCCAGCGTACGCTGATCGTCGCGCCGCCCCGGGTCGGCAAGACGGTGATGCTCCAGAACATCGCCAAGGCGATCACCGACAATCACCCCGAAGTCTTCCTGCTGGTCCTGCTCATCGACGAGCGGCCCGAGGAAGTCACCGACATGCAGCGTTCGGTGAAGGGTGAGGTCGTCTCCTCGACCTTCGACGAGCCGGCTACGCGTCACGTTGCGGTCGCCGAGATGGTGATCGAGAAAGCCAAGCGCCTGGTCGAGCACAAGAAGGATGTCGTCATCCTGCTCGATTCGATCACGCGCCTCGGCCGCGCCTACAACACCGTCGTCCCCTCGTCGGGCAAGGTGCTGACCGGCGGTGTCGACGCCAATGCGCTGCAGCGGCCGAAGCGCTTCTTCGGCGCCGCGCGCAACATCGAGGAAGGTGGCTCGCTCTCGATCATCGCTACCGCACTGATCGATACCGGCAGCCGCATGGACGAGGTCATCTTCGAAGAGTTCAAGGGCACCGGCAACTCGGAAATCGTCCTCGACCGCAAGGTTGCGGACAAGCGCGTCTTCCCTGCACTCGATGTCGGCAAGTCGGGTACCCGCAAGGAAGAGCTGCTGGTGGACAAGGGCAAGCTGTCGAAGATGTGGGTGCTGCGTCGCATCCTCATGCAGATGGGTACCATCGATGCGATGGAGTTCCTGCTCGACAAGATGAAGGATTCGAAGACCAACGAAGACTTCTTCGATTCGATGAACCAGTAAGCGGCTTTGGGGGTTTAGCAGGGCATGTCGGAACTCTGGGGGCATATCGTCCACGACTTTGCCGGACTGTTCGCGGGCAGCGCCAGCGCATGGTTCGCGTTCGGTCAGGTGATCCTGATCGATATCGTGCTGGCTGGCGACAATGCGATCGTCATCGGCGCACTGGCGGCGGGTCTGCCGGCCGATCAGCGCAAGAAGGTGATCCTGATCGGCATCATCGCCGCGCTGGTGCTGCGCATCGGCTTTGCGCTGGTGGTGACCCAGCTGATGGCGGTGATCGGCCTCGTCTTCGCAGGCGGTGTCCTGCTGCTGTGGGTGGCGTGGAAGATGTACCGCGAGATCGTCGTGGGCAGCCACAGCCCCGGCTCGCCCGAGATCGAGGGTGACGAGCATTCGGGCCTCAAGCCCGCCAAGAGCTTCGCGGGCGCCGCTTGGGCGGTCGCGGTGGCAGACGTGTCGATGAGCCTCGACAACGTCCTGGCGGTCGCGGGCGCGGCCCGCGCGCACCCGGGCATCCTGATGGTCGGCCTGGTCATTGCGGTCGCGCTGATGGGCGTCGCGGCGAACATCATCGCCAAATATATCGAGCGGTATCGCTGGATCGCGTGGGTTGGCCTGCTGGTGATCCTCTATGTCGCCGGATCGATGATCTACAACGGGGTCATCGACAAGGATATCGGGATCCTGCAGCTCTTCCAGTAAGCTGCTGATCCGGAACGAGAACGGGCGGCGTCCATAGCGGGCGCCGCCCTTTTCGTATCAGCCGATATGCTCGGCGAAAAAGGCTTCGGTCCGGCTGTCGGCGAGCTGGGCTGCGGCTTCGGAGCGGCGATTGCCCATCTCGGTCGCGAAGCCGTGGTCCTCGCCCGGATAGTCAAACAGGGTGACCCGCGGGTGATCGTCCAGCCCTTCGTGCATCTTGGCCTGGACCGCCGGGGGCACGAAGCCGTCGTCGCCGGCGATATGCAGCATCAGCGGCCTGGCGATGGCGTGTTTCTCGCCCAGCAGCCCGTCCACACCGACCGCATAATAGCCAACGCTGGCGTCGCTGTCGGTGCGCGCGGCGGTCATATAGGCGAGGCGGCCGCCAAGGCAGTAGCCGGTGACGCCGACCTTGCCGCCGGCTGCGGCACGCGCAGCGCGGATCGTCGCCTCGATATCCTCGATGCCCTTGTCTTGGTCGAACTTGCCGAACAGGTCGAGCCCGCGCTGGAACTGGTCGGGCACGTCGGGATCGAGCTGAATGCCCGGATCGAGCCGCCAGAACAGGTCGGGGGCGAAGGCGACATAACCTTTCGACGCCCAATGGTCGCATTTCCGGCGGATTCCTTCATTCACCCCGAACACCTCCTGGATCACGACGATCGCGCCGCGCGGAGTGCCCTCGGGATCGGCGCGGTAGGCGGCAAAGTCGCCGCTGCCGTCGAGGCTGTGGATCGTGGTCGTCGCCATGCGTGTCTCCGTCAAAGGTAGCGCTGCTCGTGATCGAGCAGCCATTGCTTGGTCGCCGGGCCATCGCCCGACGAATAGGATCCCAATGCCCCGCCTGCACCCAGAACACGATGGCAGGGAACGACAATCGGAAACGGGTTGCGTGCGCACAGCTGACCGATCGCGCGCGGTCCGGAATCGAGCCGGCGTGCGAGCTCGCCATAGCTGGCGGTTTCATCATAGCCCAAGGCGATCAGGCCTGCGCGCAGCACATGACCGCGCGGCGAGGCAATTTGCGGTAGTGGGAGATCGAAGTCTCTGAGATCACCAGAGAAATAGGCATCGATCTGATCTGCGGCGCTCCCGATCAAGGTGGTTTCGCCACGCCTGAAAGTGCCTTCCACGCCCAGATCGATGCGGATCAGCGTTTCGGTATCGGCTTCGATCCGGATCGGGCCGATGGGCGTTGCGATCAGGGCATGGTCGCGCGCATACATGGGCACAGCGTAGGGCAGGGCGAGCGTCCGGCTCAAGCGGAGAAGAGCCTATGAAGATCAATGTCGAGATCGATTGCACGCCGGAAGAAGCCCGCCGCACGATGGGGCTGCCCGATTTCACGCCGGTTCACGATCATTACATCAAGATGCTGCTCGAGTCGATGGACAAGGGCATGGTGAACCCGGAGATGATCGAGACGATGATGAAGGGCTGGATGCCGATGGGCGAGGCCGGGATGAATTTCTGGCGCGGCATGTTCGACATGGGCAAGCGCAGCGGCGGCGAGTGACTAACACGATCTTTGCGCTTTCCAGCGGGCAGCCACCCGCAGCGATCGGCGTGATCCGTATTTCTGGGCCACAGGCGTTCGCGTCCGTGGAGGCGCTTGCGGGGAAACTGCCGTCGCCGCGCCGCGCATCGTTGCGAACATTGCGCACCGGTGAGACTCGTCTTGATCGTGCGCTGGTGCTGATCTTTCCCGGACCGGAAACCGCGACCGGCGAAGATCTGGCTGAGCTCCACCTCCACGGCGGTCGCGCGGTGGTGCGGGCGGTCGAGGTAGCGCTGGCAGACATGCCGGGGCTACGCGGTGCGGAGGCGGGGGAGTTCACTCGCCGGGCATTGGCCAATGGCCGGATCGACCTGACCGAGGCCGAGGGTCTCGCCGACCTGCTTGCGGCGGAGACCGAAGCGCAACGGCGTGCGGCGATGCGCGCGGCGGAAGGGGGCATCCGCCAGCGGATCGAAAGCTGGGCGATGCGGGCGCTTCAATTCTCCGCCGCGGTCGAAGCGCTGCTGGATCATGCGGACGAGGACGATGTCGAAGAATCGGGAATGCTCGACCGGGTTCGTGACGGATCGCTCGCGCTGGCAGGCGAGATCGAAGCGGTGCTGGCAGAGCCCGGGGTCGAGCGGTTGCGCGACGGCATCCGCGTCGTGCTGGCCGGGCCGCCCAATGCCGGCAAGTCGACGTTGCTCAACGCGCTTGCCGAGCGGGAAGCGGCGATCGTGTCGCCGCTCGCCGGTACGACGCGCGACCGGATCGAAGCGCCGGTGATGCGCCAGGGGGTGGCCTATCTGCTCACCGATACCGCCGGGCTGCACGATGCCCCGTCGGATATGGTCGAGGAGATCGGCATCGCGCGTGCGCAGGAGGCGCTTGAGCAGGCAGATCTGGTCCTCTGGCTCGATGATGTCCCGGCGCCGGAGCTGGGTGCCGCGCATATTCTGGTCCATCCGCGCGCCGACGAGGTGGGGCGGGAAATTGTGCCGGCGGGCCGATTGGGGGTGTCTGCGCGGACCGGCGATGGCATCGCGGAGCTTTGGCAACGTATCTCCGCAGAGGCGCAGGCGCTGCTGCCGGCGGGCGACGCGATACCGCTCAACCGGCGCCAGCGCGATCTGGCAAGGCTGGCTTCGGCTGCGCTACGTAGCGCAGGAGCGGGAATTGACCCGCTGCTGGTCGCCGAGGATCTACGTCACGCGCTGCGCGCGTTCGACCGGATTACCGGTGCCGCGGATGTCGAAGCCATGCTCGACACCTTGTTCGGACGTTTCTGCATCGGCAAATGATGTTCCACGTGGAACGCTTTTGACCGCAGCGCCGCGGGGCGCTATTTCGGCGGCCATGCGGACATGGGATGTGATCGTGATCGGCGGCGGACACGCCGGCACCGAAGCGGCAGCTGCGGCTGCGCGCTGCGGCGCGCGCGCGGCGCTCGTTACCTTTGATCCTGCGACTCTGGGTGTGATGTCGTGCAACCCGGCGATCGGCGGGTTGGGCAAGGGGCATCTGGTCCGTGAGGTCGATGGGCTCGACGGTCTGATCGGCCGCGCCGCGGATCAGGCCGCGATCCATTATCGCCTGCTCAATCGTTCCAAGGGACCGGCAGTGCAGGGGCCGCGAGTCCAGGCTGATCGCAAGCGCTACGCCGCTGCGATCCAGACGATGTTGGCTGCTCAACCCGGTCTCGACATCGTTGAAGGCGAGGCTGTGGGGCTGCTGGTCGAGCAGGGGCGGGTGACGGGCGTGCGGCTCGCCGATGACGAGACGCTGCGCTGCGCTGCCGTCGTGATCGCGAGCGGCACCTTTCTGGGCGGCCGGATCTTCCGGGGCGAGGAGCGCGAGACCGGCGGCCGGATCGGCGAGCGCGCCGCAACCGCGCTGGGCGTTCAGCTACGCGCGCTCGGCTTGCCGATCACTCGCCTCAAGACCGGAACGCCGCCACGCCTGGACGGGCGCACGATCGACTGGGGTGCACTTGAGGAGCAGCCCTCGGACGTCGAACCCTGGCGGATGTCGCCGCTCACCCGTACGCCACGGCTGCCCCAGCTTGCTTGTGCGATCACCCGCACGACCCAGGAGACGCACGATATCATCCGTGGCGGACTCGACCGTTCCCCCTTGTTCAGCGGGGCAATCGAGGCGGGGGGGCCGCGCTATTGCCCCTCGATCGAGGACAAGATCTTCCGCTTTGGCGACCGCGACGGGCATCAGATCTTCCTCGAGCCTGAGGGACTGGACACGAATCTGGTCTATCCGAACGGCCTTTCGACGTCGCTGCCGACAGATGTACAGGCGGCGATGATCGCGTCGATCCCCGGCCTGGCGCGCGCTGCGATCGTCACGCCGGGCTATGCCGTCGAGTACGACCATGTCGATCCGCGCGCGCTGGAGGCATCGCTCGAGAGCCGCGATGTGCCGGGGCTGTTCTGTGCAGGGCAGATCAACGGCACCACCGGCTATGAGGAAGCAGCGGCGCAGGGGCTGGTTGCCGGGATCAATGCCGCCGCGCTTGCGCTGGGTCGTGCGCCGACGATCCTGCCGCGCGAACTCAGCTATATCGGTGTGATGATCGACGACCTGACGCTGCAGGGGGTGACTGAGCCCTATCGCATGCTGACCGCCCGTGCTGAATATCGTCTCCGTCTGCGTGCCGACAATGCCGAGACCCGGCTTGGCGCGATCGGGGAGACGGCGGGCTGCATCGGTGAGGTTCGGCGCGCGCATCAGCATCGTCGTCGTGAAGACCGTGCGGTACTGGACACATTGTTTGCCGCGCCGCTGACCGCGCATCAGCTTGGACAGGCAGGAGCGCCGGTGTCGCAGGACGGCGCGCGCCGCAGCGCATTCGAATGGCTGCGCTTCCCGGGCGTCAGCATCGGGCATCTCGGCATCGATGTCGGCGATGCCGATCCCGACCTGCTCGGCGAGCTGATCGAGGATGCGCGCTACGCACCCTATCTCGAGCGGCAGGCGGCGGAACAGGAGGCGATGGCGCGTTCGGATGCCACACCGATCGCGGTGGCGCTGAACTATGCCGCGATTCCGGGCCTGTCGAACGAGATGGTCGAGCGCTTGTCGCTCGCGCGCCCGGCTACAGTCGGAGACGCTGCGCGGGTTCGGGGCATCACGCCGGCGGCGCTCACTGCAATCATGCTGCACGTCCGGCGCGCTGCATGACCGAGGAGGAAGCGAGGGCGTGGATTCGCGAACGCTACGGTGTTTCACGTGAAACACGGCTTGCCGCATTCGTGGATCTGCTGCGCGAAGAGGCTGCGAAACAGAATCTGATCGCGCCGTCGACGCTCGATCAGATCTGGGCGCGGCACATCGTCGATTCGGCGCAGCTGCTCGCCCACGCTCCGGGCGACGGCGTGTGGCTCGACATCGGCAGCGGGGCAGGGTTGCCGGGCCTGGTGATCGCATTGCTCCGCGACGCGCCCGTCGAGCTGGTCGAACCGCGCAAGCTGCGTACCGACTTCCTTGCGCGCGTGGCGACCGAGCTGGGTCTGGATAAGGTCGCGGTCCATACGGCCAAGATCGAACGGACCAGCGGTCCCGTGGCGGTGATCACTGCCCGAGCCGTGGCCCAGCTCGCCGATCTGTTCCGGATTGCAGCGCATCGATCCACGTCTTCCACAGTCTGGGTGCTGCCAAAGGGCAGAAATGCGCAATCGGAGGTGGCAGAAGCGCGCCGCAAATGGCATGGTTCGTTCCACGTGGAACCGAGCATCACGGCTCCCGATTCACTCATCGTCGTCGCCAAGGGGGTCCGCCCGAGATGATCTGCATCGCCATCGCGAACCAGAAGGGTGGGGTGGGCAAGACCACAAGCGCGATCAACGTCGGCACTGCGCTCGCCGCGACCGGCCAGCGCGTGTTGCTGCTCGATCTCGATCCGCAGGGCAATTGCTCGACCGGGCTCGGCATCGGCCGTGCCGATCGCGAGCGCTCGACCTATGACCTGCTGGTCGGCGAGGTGACGTTGCAGGAGGTCGCCGTCGCGACCAAGGTACCCGGGCTCGATATCGTTCCCGCCACCGTCGATCTGTCGGGCGCCGAGATCGAGCTGATCGAGTTCGATGCGCGGACCCACCGGCTCGACAATGCGATCGACCGCAGCGAGCAGCGGTGGGACGTGATCCTGATCGATTGCCCGCCGTCGCTCGGCCTGCTCACGATCAACGCAATGGTCGCGTCCGATGCGCTGCTGGTACCGCTTCAATGCGAGTTCTTTGCGCTGGAAGGGCTGAGCCAGCTGCTCAGCACGGTCGAGCGTATCCGCAGCCGCTTCAATCCGGGTCTGTCGATCCTCGGCGTCGTGCTCACCATGTACGATCGCCGCAATCGCCTGACCGATCAGGTTGCCGACGACGTGCGCGCGGTGCTTGGCGGCGTGGTGTTCGACACGGTGATCCCGCGCAATGTCCGTCTCTCCGAAGCCCCGAGCCACGGGATGCCAGCGCTGATCTACGATTATCGTTGTGCGGGTTCGGAAGCCTATATCGCGCTCGCGCGTGAAGTGATCGACCGCCTGCCGAGGCTGAGGAAGGCCGCATGACCGAAGAAACCCCGCCATCCGCTTCCGTTACGCCGCTGCGCAAGGCGGGGCGCCCGCACCTTGGCCGCGGCCTCAGCGCGCTGCTGGGCGACGCCGAGCGCGAGGAGCCGGTTCGTCCCGGCGCCGAACATTCGCCGGGCGTGCGGATGCTGCCGGTCAGCTCGCTCGCCCCGCATCCCGAACAGCCGCGCCGTCATTTCGATGAGGATGCGCTCGAGGAACTCGCCAAGTCGATTGCCATGCGCGGGCTGATCCAGCCGATCGTCGTGCGCCCGCACGGCAAGGAATATCAGATCGTCGCCGGCGAACGCCGCTGGCGGGCCGCACAGCGCGCGCGGCTGCACGAGGTGCCGGTGATCGTCCGCGACCTCGACGAGGCTGAAACCCTCGAAATCGCGATCATCGAGAATATTCAGCGCGAGGATCTGAACGCGATCGAGGAAGCGGAGGCCTATGCCAAGCTGATCGGCCAGTTCGGCCATACGCAGGAAGTGCTGGCAAGGATCGTCCACAAGTCACGCAGCCACATCGCCAACCTGCTGCGCCTGCTCGACCTGCCACCGAGCGTTCGCCAGCGCGTGGTCGAGGGTGCGCTGACGATGGGCCATGCCCGCGCGCTGATCGGCGCGCCCGATCCGGAGAAGCTCGCGCGCATCGTCGTCGAGCGTGACCTGTCGGTGCGCGAGACCGAGAAGCTGGCGCGCGAGGCCAAGCCGCGCGCGGCAGGGAAAGGGAACGGCGGTTCGTCCGATCTCGGTGCCAATGCCGATATCTCTGCGCTCGAGCGCCAGCTGGGCGACGTACTCGGGCTCAATGTGAAGATCAGCTATGGCGACAAGGGCGGGGCGATGACGCTTGCCTACTCCACGCTCGACCAGCTCGACATGATCTGCCAGCGGCTAACGGGAGAAAAAATATAGATTTGTCAACAACTTGCGTATTCGTTAGAATCTGTCGTCGCCTTTGATGGCGTTGCGACTGCCAAAGGTGGAAAGCGGTCGTTGCTGTGCTAGCCTGCAAACATGCTTCACACGCGCGATCGTTCGGGCCTCGTTGAGGTTGATGGGCAAGAGTATGAGTGGTCCGTGCAGCGCGAGCCGCAGTGGTGTACAGTGGATGGCTGGCGGGCATGGCCATAGCCCTTCGTCAGTGCCATGCCCAACGAGAAGCCATCATAGAATTTCCGATGCCGTCCGCGCACCGCTCCAAGTTGCCGCCGCAGTTGCGGCGCCCCCAAACCAATCAGCGGATCATAGAGAATGGCGTCCGCGCTGCTCTGACGGCGGGTTGGGATCCGGCATCGCGCGGTAGGCCCATAATTTTCGAGGTCGATGCCGACGGCTGTTAGGCGTCACTGCTGCGTTTCAGGCTCTGCCGACCTCATCACCGTCCCCTTGCCGCCGCCCGTGCCAGCGTCACCAGCGCTTCATCCGCGATCACCTGCCCGGCATTGCCGCCGGCGCGGGTCATGCCGCGTTCCGCCTCGCGCACGCGTTCCACGGCGCGCGCGAGCATCGGACTGGTCCAGCGGCGCAGCGCGATCTTGGTGCTCATCTCCTCCTTGAAGAAGACGCGATGCTTCTTGACGACCTCGTCGGCCGAGGCGCCGCGGTCGATATCGGCGCGCATCTCGGCAAGGCTCATCAGGCGGCGGACGAGCTGGCGCAGCAGCGGGATTGCGGAGACTCCCGCCTGTTCCAGCCGGGCGAGTTCGATGCCGATCTCGGCCGCGCGGCCCTCGACCACCGCTTCGATGGCGCTCTGCATCTCGGCGTCGCCAAGATCGGCGCCGATCGCCTCCAGCGCTTCCATTCCTGCCTCGCGCGGGCGATCGGGGGCGGCGTCGAGATAGATGGAGAGCTTCTCGATCTCGCGCGCCAGCACAGCGCGGTCGCCGCCAGAGAGCGCTGCCAGCCGCTCTGCGGTACCGTTGACCAGCCTCAGGCCATTCTCGCGCGCAATTCCCGCGGCAAGCTGCGCAGCGTTGCGCGCGTCGGGAATGTAACAGGCATGCGCCATTGCACCCGGTGCGGCGAGGACCAGCTTGAGCAGCCGTCCGGTGCCCTTGAGCGCTCCACCGACCGCGACCACGGGGTTTCCGGCCACCTCTGCGTCGAGCAACAGCCGCACCGCTTCGGTCGCGTCGTCGTCGATTCCGGCGATGCGGATATAACGTGCCCCGCCGAACAGCGAGAGCGAGGCGGCTTCTCCCGCCAGCCGTCCGGGATCGCCCTTGAGCGAACCACCCTCGATATCGATGCGCTCGGCCTCTGTGCCCATCGCCCGGCCGAGGCGCGCAGCGAGATCGTTGGCGCCGGATTCATCGGGACCGTAGAGCAGGAACAGGCGGATATCCGGCCCCGGCTTGTCCAGCCGGCCACGAATCTGCGCTTCGCTGGCCTTCACTTCGCTTCGGAGGCGCGTGCGTAGCGGGCGAGGCGCGCGACGATCTGGTCGGCGACAATCCCCGACAGCCGCTCGAGCGCGCTCTTCTCGGCCGCGATCGTCGCATATTCCGAGCCGGCGACATCGATGCCGGCGTCCGAGCCCGCGGTAGCGTCGAGGACGACTTGTCCGGTCGCCAGTTCCACAAGCTGATAGCGCGCGCGCAGGGTACGCCGCTCGCGCGTCACCACGTCGTCGCTGCGCACGCCCAGGCCCTGGATCTGGTCATCGAGCTTGATGTCGAGCCGATAGGTGGGCGTGCCGCTGCGCGTCGCTTCGATCCGGTCGCGTACCGCGTTGGCGACCAGCCAGCCGCTCTCGCCCTGGATCGGCGCGACTTCAACGCCCGCCAGCATCGTCTGGACGGGGCCGCTTGCGCCGCCGCCATAGAGCGGTCGCAACCCGCCGCAGCCGTTGAGTGCAAGTGCCGACAGCACGAGCAGGGCGGGCGCAATCCTCATGCGACGATATTCACCAGTCGGTCGGGCACAACGATCACCTTTCTGGGAGCCGCGCCTTCCAGAATGCGCTGCACATTCGGGTTTGCCAAGGCCATCGCCTCAAGGGCGTCCTTCGCTTCGCCCTTTGCGGCCTTCACCGTGTCGCGCAGCTTGCCGTTGACCTGCAACGCGATCGTCACCTCGTCCTCGACCAGCAGCGCCGGATCGACCTGCGGCCATTCGGCGTCGGCGATCAGACCGTCATTGCCCATTGCGGCCCAGGCTTCCTCGGCGAGATGCGGGGTCATCGGGGCCGCGAGCAGGATGATCGTGCGCACCGCATCGGCGCGCGACGCGCTCGGCTGCGCCTTCTCGATCGCGTTGACGAGCGCATAGAGCTTGGCGACCGCCTTGTTGAACTGCAGCCCTTCGATATCCGAGGCCACGCCGGCGATCGTCTGGTGCAGGATGCGGTCGAGCGGCTTGTCCTCGCCCTCCCAGTCGCCGAGACCATCGAACAGGCGCCACAGGCGCTGGACGAAGCGCCAGGCGCCCTCGATGCCGTTCTCGGTCCATTCCAGATCACGCTCGGGCGGCGAATCGGACAGCACGAACCAGCGCACCGCATCCGCGCCGTACTGATCGACGATCGGTTCGGGATCGACGGTGTTCTTCTTGGACTTGGACATCTTCTCGATGCGGCCGACCGTCGCCGGGTTGCCGCTCGATTCCTCGATCCAGATCTCGTCCTTGCGGGTGACCTCGCCCGGGGACAGCCAGCGGCCATCGGCGGACTTATAGGTCTCGTGGGTCACCATGCCCTGGGTGAACAGGCCTTCGAACGGCTCGGCGATGTCGAGCATGCCGATGCGCTTGAGCGCGCGGGTCCAGAAGCGGGCGTAGAGCAGGTGCAGGATCGCATGCTCGACCCCGCCGATATACTGGTTCACCGGCAGCCACTGCTCGGCGACGTTGCGATCGAACGGCTTGTCGCCCGGCTGGCTGGCGAAGCGAATGAAATACCAGCTCGAATCGACGAAGGTGTCGAGCGTGTCGGTCTCCCGCCGCGCCGGCTTGCCGCAACTCGGGCAATCGACATGGCGCCAGGTCGGATGACGATCGAGCGGGTTGCCGGGAATGTCGAAGCTGACGTCCTCGGGCAGCACCACGGGGAGCTGCTTCTTGGGCACCGGGACGACGCCGCAGACCTCGCAATGGACGATCGGGATCGGTGTGCCCCAATAGCGCTGGCGGCTCACGCCCCAGTCGCGCAGCCGCCACACGGTGGTGCCCTTGCCCCAGCCGCCCGTCTCGGCGCGGGTAATCACCTCACGCTTGGCGTCGGGCACGTCCATGCCATCGAGGAAGTGCGAGTTCACCAGCGTACCTGGGCCGGTATAGGCTTCGGCATCGGTGAACTCGGGCGCGGTCTTGGCGCCGTCCGAGACCACGCGGCGAATTGGCAGCGTGTATTTGGTCGCGAATTCGAAGTCGCGCTGGTCGTGCGCCGGCACGCCGAACACCGCGCCGGTGCCATAGTCCATCAGCACGAAGTTCGCGATATAGACCGGCAATTCCCAAGCAGGGTCAAAGGGATGCGTCGCGCGGATGCCGGTATCGAAGCCGAGCTTCTCCTGCGTCTCAAGCTCGGCCGCGGTGGTGCCGCCAAGCTTGCACTGCGCGATGAAGGCTTCGGCTTCGGGACTGGTCTGCGCCAGCTTGCGCGCGATCGGATGGTCGGCCGCGATCGCGACGAAGCTTGATCCGAAGATCGTATCGGGCCGCGTCGTGAAGACCTCGACCTCTTCGCCATCGGAGAGCTTGAACCGGAACTGCAGGCCTTCGGACTTGCCGATCCAGTTTTCCTGCATCAGCCGGACCTTGTCGGGCCATTTGTCGAGCGTGCCGAGACCGTCGAGCAGCTCGTCGGCGAAATCGGTGATCTTGAGGAACCACTGGTTGAGCTTCTTCTTCTCGACTAGTGCGCCCGATCGCCAGCCGCGGCCGTCGATCACCTGCTCGTTGGCGAGCACGGTCATGTCGACCGGGTCCCAGTTGACCGTCGATTCCTTGCGGTAGACCAGCCCGTTCGCGAACAGATCGAGGAACAATGCCTGCTCGTGCCCGTAATAATCGGGATCGCAGGTTGCCAGCTCGCGGGTCCAGTCGATGGCGAGGCCGAGGCGTTTCAGCTGCGCGCGCATCGTCGCGATATTGTCGCGCGTCCAGCCGCCGGGATGGACCTTCTTTTCCATCGCCGCATTCTCGGCCGGCATGCCGAACGCGTCCCAGCCCATCGGGTGAAGCACTTCCATGCCGCGCATCCGGCGATAGCGCGTCAGCACGTCGCCCATCGTGTAGTTGCGGACATGCCCCATATGGATGCGCCCCGAGGGATAGGGGAACATCTCGAGCACGTAGGATTTGGGCTTGGGCGAGCTGTCGTCCGCGGCGAAGGTGCCGCGCTCTTCCCACAGCTTCTGCCACGCAGAATCGGCCTTCAGCGCGTTGAACCGCGACACATTCATTCCTTCAATTCACGGAGCGGCGGGCTGTCCCGCCCGCCCTCAATTCTCGACGATCGCCGCGCGGCGCAGGTCGCGGGCGCGGGTCAGGATGATGTCCTCGATCTTCTGCACGGTCGAAGCCTCGACCGGCGAATCGACCCACTGGCCGTTGCGGTTGACCTGACGCTGCGCGCTCACGCGCAGGGCGTCGGCGCGCAGATCCTGATCGAGGATCGCGACCGTCAGCTTGGTCCGTTCGGTCTGGAGGTTGGGATTCACATACCAGTCGGTGACGATCACGCCGCCGTTCGAATCGGTCTGCATGATCGGTGCGAACGACACCGTGTCGAGCGCCGCGCGCCACAGATAGGCGTTCACGCCGATCGTCGTGACCTTCGACGCGGCGAGATCGGTGCGGGGGCGATCCTTGCCACCGCCACATGCGGCGAGCGGAGCCGTGAGGCTCAGGGCAAGGCTGCCCAGGATCGCGGTGCGCAACAGGCGGTTCATCGGCATCTTCCTATGGGAAACTCTATGGGTGGCGAGCATCTATAGATCGTCATGCGCCCGCCGCAAGCGCAAGCCGCCGTGCACCCTTTGGAGTGCCCCCTGTGCGCCTCATGCAACACTTGTGGGGAAAAACGATTCCGGCGGTGGAACATTGCGGCCGAATCATGGTAGGCGCAAAGTCACGGTAGGGGACGAAATGAGCGTTCGGCGACTCATGACTGGCATCGGGATTGGCGCGCTGGGCGCGGCCGGCCTTGTCGTCGCGCCTGCGCTGCTTGCCCAGACTGCGCCGCAGCAGCAGCGAATCGCCGCCCCCAAGCGTGCCTTGTCGTTCGGCAGCATCGGTACCTTTACCCCCGCCGCCGCCGATCCCAAGCTTGCCGCAGTCCTTGCGCGCAGTGGCCTTGGTGGCAGCGGTTTCCGCTTTACGCCGGCCGATTCGGCTCGCGCCACCAGCCGCAGCGTCACCGTTGCGGTGCGCGCGCGCACCGCGCGTCCGGCAACCGCGCTTGCGGATCGCGGCGCCGCGGCGCCGGCCGCCGTCACGCTTCAGCCGATCGCGTATAATCTCGGCATGTCGGTGGGCTGGAAGCGCTTCGCCGTCTCGGGCGATCTGTCCAAGCTCGATCTGGCAGGCCAGCCGGGCAGCCGCGAGGCGATCGATCTGGGCGTCAGCTACACCGGCAAGCGTGCTTCGGGCCGGATCAAGGCTGAGGCCGAGCGTCCGCTCGACGGCGCGCCGCGCCTGATCGCCGCCGATCCCAGCTATTCGATCGATGTCGGCGGTTCCTATTCGCTCAGCCGCAATTTCGATCTGACCGCGGGCGTGCGCTACAAGTCCGAAGAGAACCGCCTGCCGCAGCTGACCGACAACCGGCGTGACAGCCAGTCGGTCTATGTCGGCACCGCGATCCGCTTCTAACCGCCCCAGGCGTCGATTCCCGCCCAGCCATGTACGCCTAGCGGCCTGAGCGCGCGCCAGCGGCGTTCGTTCATGCCGCCGAGCGCGATGACGGGGGCCTTCAATCCGCGAATCAGCAATCCGAGCCGCGCCGGCCCGAGCGTCCGTGCGCCGGGGTGCGAGCGGGTCGGGTGAACCGGCGAGACGAACAGCAGCGCCGCGCCATCGCGAATCGCCGCGATCGCCTCGCGCCGCGAATGGACGGGTGCGGTCAGGGCGCCGTGACGGCGGCCATGATGCGGTGCGTGTCCCAGCCGGTCTGCGCCTGCGACGACCAGCATCAATCCCTGGCGCTGCGCGATTCGCGCGACCCTTGCGAACAGCGCCTGGCGCCCGGCGAGCGGCAGCCCATAGTGCCGCAGGATCACGCCCGACCCTTTCGGCAAAGCTGCAAGGGCATCCCAAAGCCCTTCGCCCAGCCGCTCATCCGTCATCAGCCAGCGCCGGGGTAATTCCTTGGCAAGGGAGGGGTGGCGGCGGCGCATTGCCCCTCCTATAGCCGCGCCCATGGCATCCGACACCGCTGACTCGCGCCTTTCCGCCATCCGTGACCGAATCACCCGCGCCGCGAAGACCGCGCGCCGCGATCCTGCCGACGTTGCGCTCATCGCCATCTCAAAGACGCATGAGGCTGACGCGATCCGCCCGCTGATCGCAGCAGGCCAGCGCGTGTTCGGCGAGAATCGCGTGCAGGAGGCCGCTGCGAAATGGCCCGCGCTGCGTGAGGAGACGGGGGGACTCGAACTCCACCTCGTCGGCCAGCTCCAGTCGAACAAGGCCGAGGACGCGGTGGCATTGTTCGACGCGATTCATTCGGTCGATCGCCTGTCGCTCGTCACCGCGCTCGCCCGCGCGATGGACAAAGCGGGCCGCCGCCTACCCTGTTTCCTCCAGGTCAATATCGGGGACGAGCCGCAAAAGGGCGGCTGTGCCGTCGCCGGTCTCCCCGCACTGCTGGCTGAGGCCCGCGCCGCGGAACTTCCGGTCGCGGGGCTGATGGCGGTCCCGCCGTTCGGAGTCGATTCGGCTCCGTATTTCGCGCTGTTGGCCAAGCTGGCGCGCGACCATGACGTCACCGGTCTCAGCATCGGCATGTCCGACGATTTCGAGACCGCAGTCACCCTTGGCGCCACGCATGTCCGCGTCGGTACCGCCCTGTTCGGAGTGCGTGCATGAGCCTGCCTATCCGTTTCGACGCCATCATCTTTGATTTCGACGGGGTGCTGCTCGAGAGCGAATATGCCGGCAACAAGCAGGTTGCCGAGTATCTGACCGGGATCGGCCATCCGACCACGCCCGAGGAATCGATGGCGAACTTCATGGGCTTTTCGGGGCGCGAGTTCCTCGATGCGGTAGAGCGCTGGATCGGCCGGCCGTTGCCCGCGGACTTCTACGACGCGCGCGCGATCGAGGACCAGCGGGCGCTGGAAGAGGGAATCGAGTCAGTGGTCGGTGCGGTCGCCTTCATCCGATCGCTTCCCGAGTCGCTTCCACGCGCGATCGCTTCGTCGAGCATGACGCCCTGGATTACCGGCCATCTCGACCATCTCGGTATCCGCGATGCGTTCGACGGGCGGATCTTCAGCGGCCGGGAGCATGTGAAGCGGGGCAAGCCGGCGCCGGACATCTATCTCCATGCCGCGCAGGCGCTGGGCGTCGATATCGCACGCTGCGCAATCCTCGAGGATTCGCCGGTGGGGGCGACCGGCGCGGTCGCTTCCGGCGCGCATGTCATCGGGCTATGCGCGGGCAGCCATTGCGGGGTTGGGCATGACGAACGCCTGCGCGCGGTCGGCGTTCACGACATCGCGCATGATTTCGGCGAGGTTGCGCGGTTGATGGCCTAACAGCCGCGCCTTAGCATGAAGTCGCGCAGCGCGATCGCATCCTCCAGCGCGTTGTGCGGTACCGCGCTTGCCTTGGCCGCATCGAAGCCCGGCGCGTCGCACAGCTCGAAGGTGATGCGCGCAATCGGGTGGCGGTATCCGGGCCGCGCGATCAGCGCCATTGCGGCGTGGGCGATATCCTCGGGCCAGTCCGCGATCACGACCGGATCGGAATCATCGCCGAGATAGGCGGCGAGCGAACGGCCCAGCTCCTCGCGCGTGACCGGTTCGATGTTCAGCACCGGCACCACATGCACGGCGACCCATGGCGTAGGTTCCGGGCAATCGAGCGCGGCGTAGAAGGGCGCGCCGCCGTCCTCCGGCGCCAGTGCAAGCGCGATCAGCGGTCCGCCGAACCCGTTGAACTCGGCGTCCAGATAGTATCGCACTAGAGTTGATGCCCCGTCCGGTCGCGCTTGGTGGCAAGGTAGCGTTCGTTATGGGGATTGGGCGGCAGGCTGTGGGCTACGCGCTCGACGACGGTGACTCCCGCGGCTTCGAGGCCTGCAACCTTCTCCGGATTGTTGGTCAGCAGGCGGACCCGGTCCTGCCCCAACAGCCTGAGCATCCGCCCGGCCACGCCAAAATCGCGCGCATCGACCGCGAAGCCGAGCCGGGTATTGGCATCGACCGTGTCGAAGCCCTGATCCTGCAGCGCATAGGCGCGCAGCTTGTTGATGAGGCCGATCCCGCGCCCTTCCTGACGCAGATAGAGCAGCACGCCCCAGCCGCTGCCGGCGATCGCGTGGATCGCGGCGTGGAGCTGCGGCCCGCAATCGCATTTGAGGCTGCCGAGCACATCGCCGGTCAGGCATTCGCTGTGCAGCCGTACCAGCGGCGGCGCGCCGGTCGGCTGGCCGATCAGCAGCGCGACATGCTCGTCGGGCGATTCGGGGGTGCGGAAGGCGACGATCTCGGTGTTTTCGGCGCCTGCCACCGGCAGCCGCGCGCGGGTCACGAGCCGCAGGCGTGCTGGATCCTCATGCGCATCGATATCGGCGGTCGTGATTGCGCCTTGGGCCTCGCCTTCGCGGATGAAGAAGGCAGGAAGCAGTCCGGCGATCCGCGCCAGCCGCAGCGCTGCCGTGGCGGCATCGGGGGCGGACACCGGAATCGCGCGGAACGGGCCCTTGAGCGGGGTGGCAAGGTCGAGCTGCGGGTCGGCCAGCGCCACCGCGCCATCGAAATCGAGCCAGGGCGCGCGCTGGACCAGGACCGGTGCGTCAGGCGCGGCGGCATCCCGCTGGTTGGCAAGCTTCAGCGTCGCCGCGCGCCCGGCAGAGATCAAGACCGGCGCCGCGGAATCGGGATCGAAATCGGCCAGGCGTTCCGCGTCCGCGGTCTCGATGGCCAGAAGCGAGAGTGTTCCAGACGCGCCGCGGATCGCGATCGGCCAGCCGCGGCGCAGCGCATCGATCGCGCGGGCGGTGGCTCTCGGGTCGCTCAAAAGTCGAACTCGGTGACGATCGGCACATGGTCCGACGGCTTGAGCCAGCCGCGGCACGGCTCGCACACGCGATGCGCGGTCGCCCTGGCCGCGACGTCCTTGCTCGCCCACATATGGTCGAGCCGGCGGCCGCGGTCCGATGCCGCCCAGTCCTTGGCGCGATAGCTCCACCAGGTGAAGCAGCGCTCGGGGGCGGGGATGAAATGGCGACCGAGATCGACCCAGTCATTCGCCGCCTGAAGCCGGGCCAGCGCTTCGACCTCTATGGGCGTGTGGCTGACCACGTCGAGCAGCTGCTTGTGGCTCCACACGTCGGATTCGAGCGGGGCGATGTTGAAGTCGCCGGTCACGATCACCGGAAGATCGCCCAGGCCTTCGGACCAGCGGGTCATCCGCTCGACGAAATCGAGCTTCTGGCCGAACTTGGGGTTCACATTGCGGTCGGGAACGTCGCCGCCGGCGGGGACATAGACATTTTCGAGCCGCACGCCGTTGGGAAGGCGCACGCCGACGTGCCGCGCCTCGCCATTGGCCTGCCAGTCGAGCCGGTCGTCTTCCGTCACCGGAACGCGGCTGACGATCGCGACGCCGTGGTGCATGCGCTGGCCGTGGATGATGATGTGATCATAGCCCAGCGCGCGCAGCGGAGCGTGGGGGAAGTCCCCGTCGATCACCTTGGTTTCCTGAAGGCACAGGATGTCGGGCGCCTCCTCGCGGAGGAATTTCTCGACGATCTCCATGCGGAAGCGGACGGAGTTGATGTTCCAGGACGCGATTTTCATTGGTTTGGTCGTCTAGTCGCGTTCCGCGACCGGCACCAGCCCGCTCCCCCACCCGGCCACCCATCAAGATACGCTGAAGTGGGTGGCCGGGTGGGGGAGCGGGCTGGTGCCGCCAGCGCCGAAAGGCGCTCGTCCAAAAACGCCAAAGGCCCCCGCTCCGGGGGCATGGAGCGAGGGCCGACCTGGCGTTCGTCACGCAGGCGGGACAGGGTGGCTTCGGGCAACAGGGGGAAAAATCCCGAAAGCCCCGTCCGCACGATCGGTGTTAGCGAGGAGAAGCTGTCGCCAACATGAATGGCCCGACCCAAACGGGCTCAGCGGCGTCCGCCGCGGTTCCGCGGATCGTTCCAGCGGAACGCTCCGTCGCTCACCGGCGCATTGAACTGCTGGTTGGACAGGCGAATGGTGGTGCGGTTGTTCTGGGAATCGAGCGCGACCCATCCCTGCAGCATCAGGCCGCCCGGCGCCGCCGCATTGCGCGCGAACACCATCGTCAGGCGGCCATATTCGGGCCGCTTGGGGTCATGGGCCTCGATGCTGACGACATCGGGGTTGCTGGTCGGCACCACCTTGGCGAAGCGGGAAATGTCCTGATCGGGGTTCAGCAACACGCCCAGCGGCGAGTTCTTGACCGGCCAGCGCGACACCTGTTTCACCGAATAATCGATGAACCAGAGCGAACTGCCGTCGCCGACGATCAGCAGCGGCACGCCCTTTTCATACTGGAAGCGGACCTTGCCCGGCTTCTTGAGCGTAAGCGTGCCGTTGAGCGTCTTGCCCGCGCGATCGGTCTGCGCGAACGACGCGGTCATCGTCTGTGCACCGCGCAGATGCTGCTGCACCTGGGCAAGCGTGCCCTGCTGCTGGGCAGCGGCGGGCAGGGCGAGTGGAAGGGTCACGGCGGCGACGGCCGCCAGAAGCCGGATAGTCATGGGTTTGCCAAACATATCCAAGCCTCTGTCGGTTCCGCCTTGAACGGGTTCTGAATAGGACGGAGCGGACCCGCACCGCAAACAGGAAGCGTCAGGCTTCGCTGCGCGCCTTGACGATCTTGCCGGGCGTGCGCGGCGGCTCGCCCTTGGGCAGCGCGTCGACATGCTCCATGCCCTCGGTCACCTCGCCCCAGACGGTGTACTGGCCGTCGAGGAAGGTCGCGTCGTCGAGGCAGATGAAGAACTGCGAATTGGCGCTGTTGGGATCGTTGGTGCGTGCCATCGAGCAGACGCCGCGGACGTGCGGCGCGCGGCTGAATTCGGCAGGGAGATTGGGTTCCTTCGATCCGCTCATCCCGGTGCCGGTCGGATCGCCGCCCTGCGCCATGAACCCGTCGATCACGCGGTGGAAGACGACGCCGTCATAGAAACCGCTGTCGGCCAGCTTGGTGATCCGCTCGACATGCTGCGGCGCCAGATCGGGACGCAGCTTGATGTGCACGTCGCCGGTGTCGAGCGTCATGACGAGGCGGCTGGGAAGGTCGGCCATTTGAAACACAACTCCGAAAATGAAAGGGGCGCGCGTCAACTAGGCACTCGCACGCGCCGTTGCAAATCAAGCGGTGGTTGTCCGGGAAGCCGGCGCCGACATCGCTGCGGATTGGCAGCGCGATTCGGGGGCGTTAGAGGGAAGGCAGGCGCGAAGCAGGGGAAGGCTCGATGACCGACGAGACCGAGACCACCGCGCCCGATTCCGCAACCCGCGACTCGCACGAGCATCTCAGCCGCGATTTCGTGCGCAATGTGCTCGACCTGGTCGAGGCGGGCGAGGTCGAGGCGGTACGCGAGAAGGTCGAGCCGCTTCATCCCGCCGACATCGCCGATCTGGTCGAGCTGACCCCGGCGGAACAGCGCCAGTCGCTCGCTGCCGCGATCGCCGGGCTGATCGACGGCGACGTGCTCGCCGAGATGAACGACTGGGTGCGCGACGAGCTGATCGAGTCGCTCGACCCGCACGAGGTGGCGGACATCGCCGCCGAACTCGATACCGACGACGCCGTCGCGATCATCGAGGACATGGAGGAAGAGGACCAGCGCGCGGTGTTGCGCGCCCTCGACCCCGACGATCGCGCCGCGATCGAGGAAGCGCTGTCCTACCCGGAGGAATCCGCTGGCCGCCTGATGCAGCGCGAGCTGATCGCGGTGCCCGAGCATTGGACCGTCGGCGACGTGCTCGATTATTTGCGCGGCGAAGAGGAGCTGGCGACCGACTTCTGGGAAATCTTCATCGTCGATCCGGGGCACAAGCCGGTTGGCACCTGCGCGCTCTCGTGGATCCTGCGTACCCCGCGCTCGGTGGCGATGGGTGACGTCATGAAACGCGAGCAGACCCTGATCCCCGTCGGCATGGATCAGGAAGAGGTCGCGCTGATCTTCCAGAAATACGCGCTGATCTCCGCGGCGGTCGTCGACGACAGCGGGCGGCTGGTCGGCATGATCACCGTCGACGACGTCGTCCACATCATCTCCGAGGAAGCGGGCGAGGACGCGCTGCTGCTGTCGGGCGCAGGCGAAGGCGACATCAACGAGCCCGTGGTGGATTCGTACAAGGTGCGCGTGCGCTGGCTGATCGCCAATCTCGGCACCGCGATGGTCGCCGCGACGATCATCGGCATGTTCGAGGGCACGATCGCCAGGATGGTGACGCTCGCCGCGCTGATGCCGATCGTCGCGGGCGTGGGCGGCAATGCCGGGACGCAGACGATGGCGGTGACGGTGCGCGCGCTCGCCACCAACCAGCTCACCCAGTCCAACACCCTGCGTGCGATCCGGCGCGAGATTAAGGTCGCGCTGCTCAACGGCGTCACGATCGCCGCGGTGCTGGGCAGCGGCGTCGGCCTCGTCTTCCAGAACCCGCTGCTCGGCGGGGTCATCGCCACCGCGATGCTCGCCAACATCGTCATTGCGGGCGCCGCGGGCGTGCTGGTGCCGCTCACCCTGGCCCGGTTCCGGGCTGACCCGGCGGTCGCCTCGTCGGTGTTCGTGACGATGACCACCGATTCGATGGGGTTCCTCGTCTTCCTCGGCCTGGCCAGCGCGAGCGGGCTTGCCGGCTAACTGGCCGGTTGAACCGCGCGCGGCTTGCGCCCAGATGGGGGGCGTGCCGCTTCATCTCACCAAGGTCGCCTATGGCTGCGACAGCATCGACTATCTGCGCGAGCGCCTTGCCCTGCGCGCCGCGCACGGCCCGACGGCGTTCCTGACGACGCGCTATCTGCCCAAGCGGCATGAGGAGATCGCGTCCGAAGGCGCCGAAGGCGGGTCGCTGTTCTGGATCATCAAGCATCAGCTGGTCGGGCGTTCGCCGATCCTGCGCTTCGGTGAGGCGGAAGGCGGGCGCGTTGCGATCCATCTCGCGCCTGAGCTGATCCTGGTTCAGCCACGCCCCAAGCGCGCGCATCAGGGCTGGCGCTATCTCGAGGGCAGCGATGCGCCGCCCGACCTCGGCACCGGCGACATGGCGTCACTCCCGCCCGAACTGGCGGGAAAGCTCGCCGAGCTCGGGATCGTCTAGCGCGCGAGCGAAGGGAAGGCGGCGCGGAACGCCGCGATCTTGGGCTTGTCCCAGCGAACGATATAGGGGTGGTTGGGGTTGCGGCGGGCGAAGTCCTGATGCTGCGCCTCGGCAAGGTAGAACTGGCCCTGCTCGACGGTCGTCACGATCGGCTTGCCATAGGCGCCCGTCTTGCCGAGCTGGTCGAGATAGGCGCGCGCCACTCGCGTCTGCCCGGGATTCTGCGGGAAGATCGCCGAACGATAGCTTGGGCCGGTGTCCGGCCCCTGGCGGTTGAGCTGGGTGGGGTCGTGCGCGACCGCGAAATAGATGCGCAGCAAGGTGGCATAACTCACGACGCGCGGATCATGGACGATGCGCACCGCCTCGGCATGGCCGGTGCGTTCGGTGGAAACCTGTGGGTAGGTCGCGGTCGCCCGGGTGCCGCCGGCATAGCCACTGGTGACGGCGCGAACGCCCTTCACCTGTTCGAATACCGCTTCGACGCCCCAGAAACAGCCGCCGGCAAGGACCGCGACCTGATCGCCAGGTGCGGGCGCGACATCGGTGGTGGAGGGGGGAATCGCGACTGCCTTCTCGGCTCTGGCGGGGGCGATCGGCGGGACAAGCCCCGCCACAGACATGAAGCCCAGGCTTGCCAGTCCGGCAAGGCCGAGGGCCGCCGCCCGCATCAGAAGAACGGGGTCGCCGTCACACGCTCGATATTGAGCGCGACCATACCGATCGCGCCGAGCGAGAAGCCGGCCAGGAAGCGCCGCAGAAACTGCGACTTCAGAACCGTAAGCATCACATTGCCCTTTGTCTTGGTTGGGGCGGAGATGGGATCACCGCCCGAAAATCCAAGAGAAGTTCTACTTTGCCACGATGAACATGCGCTGGATGCGGCGTAATTCGTCGTTCAGGTTGCGGTGGGGAGCGGCCTGGTGCCGTGCGTCGCGCTAGCGGCGCCTCAATCTAGCGCAGCGCCGCGCAGGCTTCCTGGATTCGGCCGCATGCCTCGGTCAGCACGTCCTCGCTGGTCGCGTAGCTGATGCGCAGCGCGGGCGAGAAGCCGAACGCCCCGCCATGCACTGCGGCGACCTTGGCGTCGTCGAGCAGATAGCCGACCATTGTCTCGTCGGTGTCGATGACGAGGCCCTTGGGCGTGGTCTTGCCGATCAGCTGGCTGAACTCGGGATAGACGTAGAAGGCGCCTTCGGGCCGCGGGCAGTTCATGCCGTTGATCTGGCCCAGCATCGACACGACGAGGTCGCGGCGCTTCTGGAAGGCGATGGCGCGATCCTTGAGGAATGACTGGTCGCCGTTGAGCGCGGCCACCGAAGCGGCCTGCGACACGCTGCACGGGTTGCTGGTCGACTGCGACTGGAGCTTGCCCATCGCCTTGATCAGCCATTGCGGACCGGCCCCGAAACCGATGCGCCAGCCGGTCATGGCATAGGCCTTGGACACGCCGTTGGCGGTCAGCGTACGGTCGTAGAGCGAGGGGCAGACCTGTGCGATCGTCGCGAACTCGAAACCGTCGTACAGGATGTGCTCGTACATATCGTCGGCATAGATCAGCACATGCGGGTGCCGCTCGAGCACCTCGCCCAGCGCCTTCAATTCGGCGGCGCTGTACGCAGCGCCGGTCGGGTTGGACGGCGAGTTGAGCACGACCCACTTGGTTTTGGCGGTGATCGCTGCCTCGAGCTGCTCGGGCTTGATCTTGTAGTTCGCCTCGGCGCCCGCGGCGATGAACACCGGCTTGCCGCCGGCGAACTCGACCACGTCGGGATAGCTCACCCAGTAAGGCGCGGGGATGATCACCTCGTCGCCCGCGTCGATCGTCGCGCAGAAGGCATTGAACAGCGTGTGCTTGCCGCCCGAATTCACGCTGATCTGGTTCTCGGCATAGGTGAGGCCGTTGTCGCGTTGGAACTTGCCGACGATCGCGGCCTTCAGCTCCGGCGTGCCGTCGACATTGGTGTATTTGGTGATGCCCTTGCGGATCGCCTCGATCGCCGCTTCCTTGACGAAGTCGGGCGTGTCGAAATCGGGCTCGCCCGCGCCCAGACCAATCACGTCGACGCCCTGCCGTTTCAGCTCGAACACGCGGCTCGTCATCGCGAGCGTGGCGGAGGGCTGGATACGGTTGAGCGCGGCGGAGGTCTGCATGGGCGGTCGCCTGTCTGGGAGGGGAATCGCGCGCCCTATA
>Ga0247823_10000083_pt1 | contig 70878 bp, 71 predicted proteins | sample 13C_PalmiticAcid_2_FD_192426 | JGI IMG/M metagenome (GOLD analysis project Ga0247823, IMG submission 192426) | Soil microbial communities from agricultural site in Penn Yan, New York, United States - 13C_PalmiticAcid_Day30 | ecosystem: Environmental > Terrestrial > Soil > Agricultural land... | reverse complement strand
CTGTCACAAACCCCAGGCCCTGACCGTCTTCAGAGGTGTGTTCCCCAACCCCTCTGAAAGACGCCACATGAAATCACCCCGACTCCCCTGGACCGAGATCGCGCCCAAGGCCTACCAGGCCATGGCCGCCGTCGGCGCCACCACCGCCGGCTCCTCGCTCGGCACCGTCCTGATCGAGCTCGTGAAGACGCGCGTCTCGCAGCTCAACGGCTGCGCCTTTTGCGTGGACATGCACGTGCGCGACCTGCGCAAGCACGGCGAACGCTGGCAGCGCATCAACAGCCTCGTGACCTGGCGCGAGACCGGCCTGTACAGCGAGCGCGAGCGCGCCGCGCTGAACTGGGCCGAGTCCCTGACCCGGCTGGTGGACCACCACGGCAGCCGCGACGCCGATTTCGAGCAACTGCAAACCCAGCTCAGCGACCAGGAAATCGTCGAGCTGTGCTGGACCGTCGCGCAGATCAACGCCTGGAACCGCATGGCCGTGGGCATGCACGCCCCCGTGGCCGAGAAGGAGATCGCATGAACATCGTGGTCATCGGAGGCAGCGGCCTCATCGGCAGACAACTCGCCACCCTGCTGCGGCAGGCCGGCCACACGGTGACGGCGGCCTCGCCCTCGTCGGGCGTCAACGCCGTCACTGGCGAAGGCCTGAGCGAGGCCCTGGCCGGCGCGCAGGTGGTGGTGGACGTGAGCAACTCACCTTCCTTCGAGGACGAGGCGGTGATGCACTTCTTCCGCGCCTCCACCCGCAACCTGCTGGACGCCAGCGCTCGCGCCGGCGTGGGCCACTACGTGGCCCTGTCCGTGGTGGGCTCCGAACGCGTGCCCGCGAGCGGTTACTTCCGCGCCAAGGTGGCGCAGGAAGCGCTGATCCAGGAAGGGCGGGTGCCTTACACCCTCGTGCGCGCCACGCAGTTCCACGAGTTCCTGATGTCGATCGCCCACGTGGCGACCGAAGGCCAGACCGTGCGCCTGCCCTCGGCGCCGCTGCAGCCCATCGCGGCGAGCGACGTGGCCGAGGCGCTGGCGGACGTGGCGGTGCAGGCCCCGCTCAACGGAACCTGCGAAGTGGCGGGGCCCGAAGCCGTGCCGCTGGACCAGCTCATCCGCCAGCTGTTCCAGGCGCGCCAGGACCCGCGCGCGGTGGTGTCGGACCCCGGGGCCACGTATTTCGGTTCGCCGCTGGAGGGCAACGCCCTCATCCCCGGCCCCAATGCGCGCATCGGCAAGGTCTCCCTGGCGCAGTGGCTGGCCTCATAGCAGGATCTGGTTGTCGGGCGTGGGCGGGGGCGGCAGATCGCTCTCGCCCAGCAGGCTGCGCAACTCGCGCTCGATGCCCTGGCACAGGTGGGCCATGGGCACGTCGTTGGCGCCGCCTTCGAACGGGTTCTCGGTGCTTTCACCCACCTGGTCCAGTGAGAGGTACATCCAGGCCACCAGCACGCTGAAGGGCACCGAGAGCCAGACCATGTGGCCGGCGAGCAGGCCGCTCACGCTGTCGTTGAGGCGGTCGAACTCGCGCACCAGGCAGAAGGGCAGCAGGGCCGCGAAGCACCAGACGAACAAGGTGTTGATGGTGGCGTACTGGCGCGGGTAGGGAAAGTTCTTGAGGCGCTCGACGCGGCTTTGCTGGTCCAGCAGTTCCTTGATGGTCTTCTGCAGCTCGGTGTGGTGCAGCACCGCGAGTTCCTGGCGCGCATACAGCTCACGCAGGGTTTCGCTCTGCAGGTTGAGCAGCAGCAGGCCCTTGTGGCCCGTGCTCGCCACGCGCAGCCGCTCGGTTTCGCCGAGCAGGGGCGCCAGCTCGGTGTCCAGCGGGGTGTCGTGCTCGGGCACGCGGAAATGCCTGGCGCGGTATTCGGCGTTGGCGCGGCTGTTCGCGGATTCCCACACGCGCCCCTGCCGCAGCTGGTGGCGCAGCACCGTGAGCCAGGCCAGGTGGCGGTGGATGAGAAGCTGCGAGGAACCGCCGGTGGTCGGAAACATCCGGCAGATCAGGCCCCAGTAGCGGCTCGTGCCGGCGATGGAGGACCAGACCTGCTGCGCCTCCACCGTGCGCAGGTAGGTCTGGGCGTTCTTGAAGCCCACGATGAAGGAGGTGGCCGTGCCCAGCAGCACCGCGACCGACCAGGGCGCGGCGATCCAGGTCAGCCCGAAGACCTGGTACAGCGTGGCCGGCACGGCGGCCAGCGCCAGCAGGATGTAGGTCTTGCGGCGCGTCCAGGCGAGGAACTCGGCGAGGGTGTACGACTTGGCGATTTTCATGGTGGGTGGAGCGAGGGGGTGGAGGGGCTTGACGCAGACAAGACGTTCGGCCCCGTCGCCTTGTGACAGCGCCGCGTGTACGCTCTCGCCCATGCACCTGATCCAGACCCTCGATGCGGGCGTGCTCGAGCTGCGCCTGAACCGGCCCGAACGCCTCAACGCCCTCACGCTCGCGCTCGCGCGCGACCTGCTGGCGGCGGTGCAGATCGGTGTGGCCGACCCGGCGGTGCGGGTCGTCCTGCTCAGCGGCGAAGGCCGCGCCTTCTGCGCCGGCAAGGACCGCGACGATCCGCCGACCCCTGCCTTTGTCGAGACCCTGCAGGCCCTGGCCTCGCTGCTCGTGCGCTGCCCCCAGCCGGTGTTGACCGCGGTGCAGGGCTGGGTGGTGGGCGCGGGCGTCGAACTCATGCTCAACAGCGACCTCACCGTGGCCGCGCGCGGCGCACGCTTCGTGCTGCCCGAGGTGCAGGTGGGCCTGTTCGGCACCGGCGGCGTGGCCGCGCTGCTGCCGCGCCTGGTCGGGCTGCAGAAGGCCAAAGGCCTGCTGATGCTGGGGCAGGAGCTGGCCGCCGTGGACGCCGAGCGCTGGGGCCTGGTGTGGCAGGTGGTGGAGGACGGCGCACTGCAGGCCCAGGCGCGCGAGCTGGCGCAACAGCTCGCGCGCAGCAGCCCGGCGCTGCTGGCCGAGGTCAAGCAACTGGTGCACCGCGAGCAGCTGGGCGATTTCGACGCGTCACTGGCGCGCGAGACCGCCGTGCACCAGCGGTTGAACCCCTCGGCGGACGCGGTCACCGACCGCAAGGACCAGCAGGCCTGAGGCGCTCTCTGCACAATGCCGGGCATGACCACCTCGGCAGCCGAACCCCGCTTCTTCCAATCCGTTCCCCTCGACAAGGCGTACCGCCTCATCAACCACGGCCCCACCGTGCTCGTGTCCTCGGCCCACGCGGGCGAGGTCAACGTGATGTCGGCCGCCTGGGCCTGCGCGCTGGATTTTTCCCCGCCCAAGGTGACGGTGGTGATCGACAAGGCCACGCGCACGCGCGCGCTGGTGGAGGGCAGCGGCCGCTTTGCGCTGTGCGTGCCGTCGGCCGGCCTGGCCGCGCTCACGCTCGGCGTGGGCACCGACAGCGCGCTCGCCGTGCCGGACAAGCTCGCGCGCCACGGGGTGAAGACCTTCCATGCCCCCGGCCATGAGGCCCTGCCGCTGGTGGAAGGCTGCGTGGCCTGGCTGGTGTGCCGGCTGATGCCCGAGCCGCACAACCAAGCCGCCCACGACCTCTTCATCGGTGAGGTGGTGGGCGCCTGGGCGGACGATCGCGTGTTCCGTGCCGGGCGCTGGCACTTCGATGGCGCGCCCGATCACCTGCGCACCCTGCACTACGTGGCCGGAGGGCAGTTCTACGTGACGGGCGCCTCGCTGCAGGTCGGCGGCGGCTGAGGCCGGCGGGCCTCAGTAGTGCGGGGGCAGCTCGTCGCGCAGGTTGCGCACGGCGGGTGCGGCCTCGGTCCCGCCCTGCTGGCGCAGGCGGCCGATCTCGCGCAGCAGCAGGTCGATCTGTTCCTGCTGGCGCGCCACCAGCTGGTTGAGCGTGTCGAGCAGGTCGTCGGCGTAGCTCGCCTTGATTTCCAGTTCGGTCAGGCGCTGCTCGGTGTCGGCGCCGGGGGCGGGGGAGGTCGTTGTCATCCTCCTATTGGACGACAAGACGGCCCTGGCTGTGGCGCGAACGCCACTGTGTGTCATCGCACAGACGCTGGAAAGGGGGGGCGGCAACCTCGAGCGCACCCCAACGCCTTGTGCGCACCCTGCCTGGAGGAGCCCCGATGTCCGATGTCCGCCTGTTCACCGAAACGCCCGCCTCGACCTGGTTCAACGACACGGTGGTCCAAGTGCCCACGCCACCGCACCAGGCCGATGGCATGCCCGCGTGCCACTGGATGGCCACGGCCTCGGCCTTCGCCGACACCGGCGGCCTGATCAGCGGCGACGAGCTGGCCGCGCGCATCCGGGAACACTGCCTGCTGGACACGGGGCTGCGCGTGAGCGAGCCGGTGTCGCTCGTGGCCCGCTGGATCGTTTCGCGCGCGGTGGTCTCGATCGACAGCCCATGGGGCCACATGCTGCCCATGTTCCAGTTCGATCTGCCGCGTGCCTCGTTGCAACCCGGGGTGGCCGTCGTGCTGGCGGAACTGCGCGGGGTGCTGGAAGGCGCAGAGTTGGCGCTGTGGTTCGTGACCCCCAACGAGTGGCTGCACGGCGAGCGGCCCGCCGTGGCCATGCAGACCACACTGCAGGCCGTGCGGCACGCCGCCCGCGCCGACCGTTACGTGGCGCTGGGCAGCTGAGCCCCGGCTCCCCCACCTCCTGATCGCCGCGTTTGGTGCCCGCATGGGGCCGGTATGTGCCCCCTGCCTGTCGGTGTGTGCCTTGTTTCAGACCCGCCAGCATGGCCTGCGGCATTCTCGGATGTCCTCGCGCACCACCGCGCACAGGGACCATCTACCAGGGGAATTCCATGGCCGACCTCTACCTGCCCACTGCCACGCCGCCCAACCGGGCCCAGGCGGCCAAGCCACCCGCCGCCAACGACCCGCACCGGTGGATGTCCATTGCCGCGGCGTTCGCCGACACCGGGGGGCTGGTCAGCGGCGACGAACTGGCCGACCTCATCCGCCAGCAGGCACTGCGCGATGCCCAGCTGCAGGTCTCCCAGCCTGTGTCGCTGGTGGCGCGGTGGATCGTCTCGGGCATGGCCGTGGCCATGGACAGCCCCTGGGGCATCGTGCTGCCCCTGTTCCAGTTCGATCTGCAACGCGCCGTCCTGCACCCGGAGGTGCCGATGGTGTGCGCGGAACTGGGGGGCGTGCTGGAAGGCCCAAAACTGGGGCTCTGGTTCGTGACCCCCAACGAATGGCTCGAAGGCGAGCGGCCCGCTCTCGCCTTGCGGAGCCGGCTGTCGGAGGTGCGGCGCGCTGCCCGCCATGTGGCGGACAGCGCCTGAGCGGCGCTGACGGCCCGCGCTCAGATGCGCGGTTCGCCGTTCTCGTTGACCAGGATGGTGCGCCCGGGAGGCGAACTCATCTGCACCTGGTGCTGCACTCCACGGAAGGTGTAGCTCACGTCCCAGTACTCCGGCGCGCTGTCGCTGCTCACGTTGGAGCAGCGCTGCACCTCCTGGGTCTGCGTGTTGTTGCGGCCCACGTTGGAGCCCACAGCCGCACCCGCCACCGCGCCGCCCACGGTCGCGATGTCGCGCCCGGAACCGCCACCGATCTGGTGGCCCAGGATGCCGCCGATGACGCCACCAACGATCGCGCCCGGCACGCTGCGCCGGCGTTCGACTTCCTCGCGCTCGATCCAGCAGCGTTGTCCACCGCCGTAGATGGCGCGCGAGGCGCTCACCGGCACTTCGTAGAGGGTTTCCGAATCGCGGCGCCGGTAGTCCCGCGCCACCGGCTGGCCCGGCGCGGGCGACTGGTACACCGGTGAAGGGTAGGCTTGCGAACTCACGGGCGGGCTGGAGCCGCAGCCGGCGAGACCCAGCACGGCCACCGCCGCCAGCAGGGCATGGCGGTGCGAAACATTCAAAGGGGTGTGAAAGAGGTTCATGGTCGCTCCTTGTGGGGATGGCAAATTCATGTGCTCCAATGTGCGCCTCACCCTGGGGCCGGTCTGTGCGCCAGGGCACGGACACCGTGGCCCTGGGCTCACCGGAAAACGGCCCGTGTGCTAAAACGGAACGCACCATGAACGACGCCCGCGTGATCGCCGTCCACCGGAGCCGCCTGCACCACTTCTCCAAGGAGCGGGTGCATGCGATCACCCTGCTGGAGGGCCTGGGCGTGCAGGGCGACGCGCACTGCGGAGCGACGGTGCAGCACCTGTCGCGCGTAGCGCGCGATCCCAGCCAGCCCAACCTGCGCCAGGTGCACCTGCTGCAGGCCGAGCTGTTTGTCGCCCTGGCCCACCAGGGGCACACGGTGCATCCCGGCGACCTGGGCGAGAACATCACCACCGAAGGCATCGATCTGCTGGAGCTGTCCACCGGTACCGAACTGCAGCTGGGGGCCGAGGCGCGGGTGCGCATCACGGGCCTGCGCAACCCCTGCGTGCAAATCGAGCGTTTCCAGCCCGGTCTGCTGGCCGCGGTGCTCGGCCACACGGCCGATGGGGAACTGGTGCGCAAGGCGGGGGTGATGGCGGTGGTGCTGCACGGCGGCGAGGTCTCCGCGCAGGACCGCATCCGGGTGCTGCGGGCCACCGTCCCGCACGTGCCGCTTCGGCCGGTCTAGTTCAGGCGTCTGTGTCGCGCGCCAGCGCGGCCGTCCATTCGGCCACCGCCGCGTCCAGATCGGGCGCGGCCATGAGGGCGCGCACCACGCCCACCGAGCGCACGTTGGCGTTCAGCACCTCGGGCAGGTTGTGCAGGTCGATGCCGCCGATCGCCATGTGCGTGACGCCGCGCAGCAGGGGCGCGTAGGCGCGCAGGCGGCCCGTGCCCTGGGGCGCGGTGGCCATCTGCTTGAGCGTGGTCGGAAACACCGCGCCCATGGCGATGTAGCTCGGGTTGTGGCGGTCGGCGATCAGCATCTCGGCGTAGCCGTGCGTGCTCAGGCCCAGGCGCAGGCCGGCGCGGCGGATGGCGGCCAGGTCTTCGGGGGCCATGGCCTGCAGGTCTTCCTGGCCCAGGTGAACGCCATAAGCGCCGGCCTCGATGGCCTCCTGCCAGTGGTCGTTGATGAACAGCAGCGCGCCCGTGCCCTGCACGCCGGCCACGGCGGCGCGGATCTCGGCGCGGATGGCCTGCGCGTCGCCGGACTTGAAGCGCAGCTGCACCGTGGGCACGCCCGCGCGCGCCATGCGCACCGTCCAGTCCGCATCGGGCATCACGGCGTAGAGGCCGAGCTCGGGCGGGCAGGCCGCGAAGGCGTGCTCGCGCGGGAAGGGCGCCATGTCGAAATCGGCCGGTTCGTCGGGCCAGTGGGCGGCATCGAAGCGGCCGGTGCGCCGCGTGCGGGTGGACCAGGCGCGCGCCACGCAGACGGCGTCGATGTCGATGAAGCCGAGTTCGTGCGCGGCCTGCAGCGCGGCGACGAACACCGGGTCGTCGGAGGCGGGCGCGGGCGGCACGGCATGCGGGGCCAGGGGCAGGGCCAGCGTGGCGCGGTGGGCGTCCACGATGGCCTGGACCATCGCTTCGGTGGAGGTGATCGTGGTGCTCATGAGCCGTGGTGCCAGAAAGGGGTGCCCATCACGGGCGTGCTCGGCTGCGCGCTGGCCTGCGGCTGCATGGCGCCCGAGCGGTGGGCGGCGCGGCCGGCGCGCACGGCGTCGGCGAAGGCGCCGGCCATGTCCACCGGCGACTGCGCGAGCGCCACGGCGGTGTTGAGCAGCACGGCGTCGAAGCCCCACTCCATCACGGTGCAGGCGTGCGAGGGCAGCCCCAGGCCGGCGTCCACGATCAGCGGCACGCTCAGGCGCTCGCGCAGCAGGCGCATGGCGTAAGGGTTGACGGGGCCCTGGCCAGTGCCGATGGGCGCGGCCCAGGGCATCACGGCCTGGCAGCCCACGTCCACCAGGCGCTGGCACAGCACCAGGTCTTCGGTGCAGTAGGGCAGCACCTTGAAGCCGTCGTTGATCAGCTGGCGCGCGCAGTCCACCAGGTTGAGCGTGTCGGGCTGCAGGCTGTAGTCGTCGCCGATGAGTTCGAGCTTGATCCAGGGCGTGTTGAACACCTCGCGCGCCATCTGCGCGGTGGTGATCACCTCCTGCGTGGTGTGGCAGCCGGCGGTGTTGGGCAGCACCGGCACGGCCAGTTCCTGCAGCAGCTTCCAGAACGCCGCACCGGCCTCGGGCTGCGCGGCGCCCTGGCGCCGCAGCGAGGCGGTGAGCATGGCGGGCCGCGAGCGCTTCACGGCCGCTTCCAGCATGGCGGGCGAGGGGTAGCGCGAAGTGCCCAGCAGCAGGCGGCCGGCAAAGGTCTCGCCGTAGAGCACCAGCGGGTCTTCCTGGGTGAGCGGTGGGGTGTTCATGTCCATGGCGGTGTGTCCTCAGCCCCCGGTGATGGGGGCGATGATTTCGATGCGGTCGCCGTCGTTGAGCCGGTGCTGTGCGTAGCCCGTGCGCGGCACGAACTGCAGGTTGACGGCGGCGGCGAACACGGCGGGCGGCTCCCAGACGAGCAGCGCGTCGGCCAGCGTGGCGCCTTCGGGCAGTTCGCGGGTTTCCTGGTTGATGATCACATTCATGCGAGGTTCCGTTCGTTCAGCGGATGACCGCCAGCCCAAGGGCGTCGGCCAGCGGCGAGTGGCCCTGGTCCACCACTTCGAGCGCGGCGTCCAGCACGGCCGGCGCGATCATGAAGCCATGGCGGTACAGGCCGTTGATCGCCATTCTGCGCGGTCCGGTGAGGCGCAGCGCGGGCAGATTGTCGGGCAGGGTGGGGCGCAACTGCACGCCCAGTTCGACGATGCGCGCTTCGCCGAAGCCCGGGTGCACGGTGTAGGCCGCGCTCAGCAGCTCCAGCGTGGAGCGCACGCTGGCGGGCGAGAGGTCGTCGGACTCGATCTCGGTCGCGCCGATCACGAACAGACCGTCCTGCTTGGGCGCGATGTACAGCGGGTAGCGCGGGTGCACCAGGCGCGTGGGGCGCGACAGGCTCACGCCCGGCGCATGGATGCGCGCGACCTCGCCACGCACGCCGCGCAAGGCGGGCCATTGCGGCTGGGCGCCCAGGCCCCGGCAGTCGAAGAGCCAGGCATCGGGTCCCGGGTCCACCTCATCGGGCGCGCGCGCCGTGTGCCAGCGCACCGTGACGCCCAGCACCTGCATCTGGTGCGCGAGCGCGGTGAGCAGTTCGCGGTTGTCGAGCTGGCCTTCGTCGGGCAGGTACAGGCCTTGCGCGAAGCGCTGGGCCAGGGCCGGCTCCAGCGCGGTGAGGGCCGCGCCGTCCAGGCGCTGCGCCTGCGGCAGCGAGGGCAGGGCGGCGCTGGTGCGCGCGAGCTGGCCGGCGAAGCGCTCGGCTTCGGCCGCGTCCTGCCGGTGCCAGAGCACCAGCGTGCCGCTCTGCTGGAAGAACACGGGCTGTTCGAGCATGGCCAGCAGCTGCGGCCAGCGCGCGAGCGCGTGCTGGCCCATGCGCACCACGTTGAGCTCGGTGACGGCCGATTCGGCCAGCGGCGCGAGCATGGCGGCGGCCACGCGCGCGGCGGCGTGCGCGGCCTCCGGCCCGCCGGCGTCGATCACCTCGACGCGGTGCCCGCGCTGCGCGAGCGCGCAGGCCAGCAGCCGGCCCATGAGGCCGGCGCCGAGCACCACCGCGTCGGGTTTGTCGGGGGAAAGATTCATGAGGGGCTTTCGGCGCTGCCACAATGCGCGCCATGAGCAACGAAGCGCAACGTTACACCCGCGTCCTCTCCATCGCCGGCTCCGACAGCGGCGGGGGCGCCGGCATCCAGGCCGACCTCAAGACCTTCGCGGCCCTGGGCTGCTACGGCATGACGGCCATCACCGCGCTGACCGCGCAGAACACGCTGGGCGTGAGCGGCATCCACGGCGTGCCGCCCGAGATGCTCAAGGCGCAACTGAGCGCGGTGCTCGACGACATCGGGGTGGACGCGGTGAAGATCGGCATGCTGCACGCGCCCGACATCGTGCGCACCGTGGCCTGGGCGCTGCGGCACTACGAGGTGAAGCAGGTGGTGCTCGACCCGGTGATGGTGGCCACCAGCGGCGACCGCCTGATCGCGCCTGACACGGTGCAGGTGCTGGTGGACGAGCTGTTCCCGCTGGCCACGGTGGTCACGCCCAACCTGGACGAGGCCACGCTGTTGCTGGGCCGGCCGATTGCCCATGCGGATGAACTCGAAACCGCCGCGCGCGATCTGCTCGCGCTGGGGGCCAAGGCGGTGCTGCTCAAGGGCGGCCACCTGCCGGGCGACGAGGTCGCCGACCTGCTGGTGAGCGGCGACGGGCCCGCGCAGCGCCTGGCCTCGCCGCGCATCGCGAGCCGCAACACGCACGGCACCGGTTGCACGCTGTCGTCCGCCGTCGCGGCCTACCTCGCGCTCGGCAACCCGCTGGACCAGGCGGTGGCGAAGGCGCGCAGCTACATCCTGCAGGCCATCGCCATGGGCGCCAATGTGTACACCGGTGCCGGCCACGGGCCGCTCAACCACGGCCACGCGCCGCTCGCGCTGCACAAGCGGCCCCGGGGCTGAGGGGAAGCGGCGCGGCGGCATGAGGTTCAGGCCCGTGCCGGGCTGAGCCCGCCGGCATTGCGCGGCCGCGAGAGCGCGGCGAGCACGAAGGTCAGCGCCAGCGTGGGCAGGGCCGACCCGAGTTGCGGCGCGAATTTCGCGAGCAAGTGGTAGCAGGCGATGCCCAGTACCCACAGCGCGGCGGCGCTCCAGTCCACCGTGCGCGCCGGGCCCGTGGCCACGCCGGTGCCCAGGCGGCCCAGGATCACACCGTAGAGCGGCACGAACACCGAGCTGAGCAGCAGCAGGAAGGGCTCCAGCGTGTGCATGGGCAGCAGCAGCGCCAGGCCGGTGCAGACCACGGCGAAGCCCAGGCCGGCGGCGCGAATGCTCCAGCGCGGGCGCAGGCTGTGCACCGAGACCGCGCCCGAGTGCGCGTCGCCGTAGGCGTTGTCCATTTCGTCGAGCAGGATCAGGCCCAGGGCGATCAGGCCGCCCTGCGCGAGCAGCAGCGCGCCCACCAGATTGGTGCCCGGCTCCACCGTGCTGACCACCAGCACACCCAGCGCGTAGCACCAGATGTTGGCCAGCGCATAACCCAGCCAGGTGCCGCCCAGCGTGGTGGCCGTGCGCTTGCCGTGGCGCGCGTAGTCGGCCACCAGCGGCAGCCAGGACACCGGCATCGCGATTACCAGGTCCATGGCGGAGAACAGGCCCATGCCACCGGCGCCGGGCCGGTTCCAGAAGCCTTCGAAGCCCTGCGCCTGCAGGCGCGTGCCGAACTGCCAGGTGAGCCAGGCCAGCGAGGCGATCACCAGCGGCAGGCCGAAGCGGCTCACGAAGCGGCGCACCAGCGTGAGCATGGAGCCGGCCATGAGCGCGGTGAGCACGCCGCCCCACAGCAGGGTGGCCAGCAGCTTGCCGCCGGTGCCGTCGAGCAGGCCGCCGGGTTCGGCGCCCAATGCCTGCTTCAGGATGGCGACCGTGCCCTCCTGCATGATGACCAGCTCGAAGGTGGTCCAGCCGACGAGTTGCGCGATGTTGAGCAGCACCGGCAGGCGCGCGAAGGCGCTGCCGTAGGTGGCGTGCATCAGACCTGCGCTGGACAGGCCGGTCTGGCAGCCCAGGCGCGCCGTCCAGGCCAGCAGGCCGGCGCCGATCAGCGAGCCCAGCACGATGGCGATGACCGCGTCGCGCGTGCCCACGGCGGGCACGAGGTAGGCGCCGATCTGCATCACCAGCAGGCCGGTGCCCAGGCTGAACCAGAGGGCGGCGTGCTCGTGGAAGTGGAAGACCCGGTTGCCTTGCGGCACGGGGGTCAGGGCCTGGTTGGCCGGGGACGGGTTCATCGACATGGAAACGCTCCAAGCAGTGTTGAAGCAGGTGGGCTGGGCCGGGTGCCTCCCGGCGCGGCGCGACGGGGCTTGGGTATCCGGCCTGCTTCCCTGCGCGAGGATTACCTCAATCAGGTTCAAAGGGACTCTCTCAGTCGCGCCCGGGCGGAAAACCCGGGGCAACACCCCTAGCGGATGCGCCTTGCGGCACGGGTGGGAGTATACGTTCGCGAGGCGCCGCGCAGGGCCTGCAAACGGCAACGCCCCGGGGGCACCGGGGCGTTGGGCCGGAAGGCGGGGTCGATCAGGCCAGCGAATCGGCCCAGATGTTGCGCGCCCAGGCCATGGCGTACTGGCCTTCGAGTTCGCTCGCCGCGCTGGACAGGCCGCCCGAGCCGGGCACCGTCAGCATGGTCTTCTGCGCCGCGTCGTACTTGTGCACGCTGGCCACGTGCACCACGTCGGTGGCGGTGACGAAGCTGTAGCAGGTGTTGGCGTAGATCGGCAGCGAGGGCGCTTCCTTGCCCTGCAGCAGCGAGACCACGGCGGCCGCGCAGGTCTTGCCGTGCTGGTTGGCCATGTGGCCCGACTTGGGCATGCCCGGCGCGATCTGGATCGCGTCGCCCAGCACGTGGATGTTCTTCGCGGCCTTCGATTCGAAGGTCAGGAAGTCCACCTCGCACCAGCGCGCGTTGGCCGTGGCCAGGCCGGTCTTCACCGCGATCTCACCCGCGCGCTGCGTGGGCAGCACGTTGGCCACGCCGGCCTTGAAGTCGTCGTTGAACTCGAACTTCAGCGTGTTGGTGGCGGCGTCCACGTCCACCAGCTTGTGCTTGGGGCGGTACTCGATCAGGCCCTTGTAGTGCTCGTCCCAGGCCTTCATGAACAGGCCCTTCTTCGAGGTGATGTCGTCGTTGGCATCGAAGATCACGACCTTGCTCTTGGGCTTGGCCTTCTTGAAGTAGCTCGCCACCATGCAGGCGCGCTCATACGGGCCGGGCGGGCAGCGGTAGGGCGCCAGCGGGATGGACAGGGCGTACACGCCGCCATCGGGCATCGCCTCGAGCTGCTGGCGCAGCGCGAGCGTCTGCGGGCCGGCCTTCCAGGCGTGCAGCACCTTGTCGGTGGCGCCGGGTTTGGCCATGCCGGGCAGGGTGTCCCACATGAAGTCGATGCCGGGCGAGAGGATCAGGCGGTCGTAGGGCAGTTCGCCGCCGCTGGCCAGCTTGACCGTGCGCTTGGCCGGGTCGATGCTGGCCACCATGTCGCGCACCACCTTCACGCCGTGGCGCTTGCTCAGGTTGTCGTACGGCGTGGTGATGTCGGCCATGGTCTTGTGGCCACCGAGCACCAGGTTGGAGATCGGGCAGGAGACGAAGGCCGCGTTGGGCTCGACCAGGGTCACGTCGATGGAGTGGTCGGAGAACAGGCGCACGTACTTGGCGGCGGTGGCGCCACCGTAGCCGCCACCGACCACGACGACCTTGGCGCCGCTGCCGGTGGTGGCGCAGCCATTCAGGAGACCCATGCTGGCGACGGCCGAACCGGCCCCCAGCGTTTGAACGAATTGACGGCGTTTCATGGTGGGGCTCCTTATTTCTTCTGGGCGGCGAAATAACCGGCGATGTCGGCCAGCTGTTCATCGGTGTAGCCCTTGGCGAGCTGGTGCATGATGGTCGCGGGCCGCTTGCCGGCCTTGAAGTCCAGCAGTTTCTGCAGCAGGTCGTCCTTGCCCTGGCCGGCCAGCGAGATGGCACCGGGCTGCGCGCGGCCATCGGTGCCGTGGCAGTTGGCGCAGGCCGCGGCCCACACCTTGATCTGATTGACCTGGGCCTGAGCCCCCATGGCGGCGGCGCAGAGCACGCCCGCCGCCAGCCATTTCATCGTTTTCACCATCGTGGTCTCCTGTGGGGTGTCGAAACGTAAGTGCATCCAAAAATGTAGCAGACAGGCCTTGCGGCGCCTAATTATCCGTAAGTACGCATATTTCGATGGTTCATGCTAGCAGCGGGGCAGGGACGTGCTCACGGTGTTAACCCTCAGCGGTACGGGTTTATACTAATCCGAATATCAGCAATCACTCATATAGTCCCTCATCCCAGGCGACAGGCCATCGCCCACCCCACAAGGAATCCCACCGTGTCAACAGACCTGAGTGACGTCATCGGGCGCGTTCTGCCCGCCCCGGAAAACCACCTGAGCACCGAGAAGCTGGAGCAGGCGCGCAAGGCGCGCCGCAGCTTCATGGGCAAGGCCCTCGCCATGGGCGCGGGCGCCGTGACCAGCGCCGCCGCCTCCACGCGCGCCCTGGCCGCCGAAGGCGAAGACGCCATCCTCAAGCTGCCCGCGCACAGCACCGGCCTGGGCCAGCCCGTGGCCACGCTGGGCTACGGCCTGCCCAGCAAGTGGGAAGGCAACCTGCAGCGCCGCCAGAGCCCGGGCCTCACGCGCGTGCCCCAGGCCTCGGTGAGCTTCACGCCGCTGCAAGGCCTGTTCGGCATCATCACGCCCAGCGGCCTGCACTTCGAGCGCCACCACCAGGGCTGGTGGGACATCGATCCCTCCAAGCACCGCCTGATGGTCAACGGCCTGGTCAAGCGCGAGCGCGTCTTCACCATGGACGACCTGATGCGCCTGCCCAGCGTCTCGCGCATCCACTTCATCGAGTGCGGCGCCAACTCCGCGCCGGAGTGGGGCAACGTGGCGCTGCCCTCGGTGCAGTACACGCACGGCATGGTGAGCTGTTCCGAATTCACCGGTGTGCTGCTCTCCACGCTGCTGGAGATGTGCGGCTACGACAAGAAGAACGGCAAGTACGTGCTGGCCGAAGGCGCCGACGGCTCGTCGATGACGCGCACGATCGACATCGACCGCGCGATGGACGACTGCCTCGTGGCCTGGGCCATGAACGGCGAGATGCTGCGCCCCGAGAACGGCTACCCGCTGCGCCTGGTGGTGCCGGGCATCCAGGGTGTGAGCTGGGTGAAGTACCTGCGCCGCCTGGAGGTGGGGGACCAGAAGTGGGCCACCAAGGACGAGGCGGTGCACTACATCGACCACATGCCCGACGGCACGCACCGCCAGTACACCGGCATCCAGGAGTGCAAGAGCGTGATCACGACGCCCTCGGGCAGCCAGACGCTGCTGGACAAGGGTTACTACAACATCACCGGCCTGGCCTGGTCGGGCCGCGGCGCCGTCAAGCGCGTGGACGTGAGCACCGACGGCGGGCGCAACTGGCGCACCGCGCGGCTGGAAGGCCCGTTGCTGCCCAAGGCGCTGACGCGTTTCAACATCGACTGGGTGTGGGACGGCAAGCCCGCCGTGCTGCAGAGCCGCGCGATCGACAGCACGGGTTATGTGCAGCCCAAGATCAACCAACTGCGCGCCGTGCGCGGCACGCGCTCGATCTACCACCAGAACGCCATCCAGTCATGGCGGGTCGCCGAAAACGGCGAAGTCTCCAACGTCCAGGTGTATTGATATGACTACCCCCCGCCGCGCTTCGCGCGACCCCCTCAAGGGGGCAATGCCTGCGGCCCGGCAAAGCCGGTTCCGCGGCATTTCTGGAACTCTTCTCGCTGCGCTCGTCGTCGCGTTCTCCGGCCATGCCGCGGCACAGACGCCACCCTGGCACGACCTGGGCCGCGATGCGACCCAGGCCGAGGTGAAGGCCTGGGACATCGACGTGCGCCCCGACTTCAAGGGCCTGCCCAAGGGCGCGGGCTCGGTGGCGCTGGGCGAGCAGGTGTGGGAGGCGCAGTGCGCGTCCTGCCACGGCAGCTTCGGCGAATCGAACGAGGTGTTCACCCCGATCGTGGGCGGCACCACCAAGGCCGACATCGAGCGCGGCCGCGTGAAGAACCTCGAACCCGGCAGCATCTTCCCGCAGAAGACCACCATGATGAAGGTGGCCACGCTCTCCACGCTGTGGGACTACATCAACCGCGCCATGCCCTGGAACGCGCCCAAGACGCTCAAGACCGACGAGGTCTACGCCGTCACGGCCTACCTGCTGAGTCTGGCCGAGGTGGTGCCGGCAGATTTCACGCTGAACGACCAGAACATCGCCGAGGTGCAGAAGCGCATGCCCAACCGCAACGGCATGGTGTTCCATGAACCGCTGTGGAAGCTCGAAGGCAAGGGCGACGTGAAGAACGTGGCCTGCATGAAGGACTGCCCGGTGGAGTCGACCATCCGCTCCTCGCTGCCCGATTTCGCGCGCGACGCGCACGGCAACATCCAGGAGCAGAACCGCGTGATCGGCCCGGTGCGCGGCGCCGACACCACCAAGCCGCCGCCCAAGGGGCCGGTGGGTAGCGGGCCCGCGCCTGCCGCCGTGGTGGTCGCGGCCGCCCCGGCGGTGAAAGACCCCAAGGCCCTGCTCGGCGCCAACAGCTGCACCGCCTGCCATGGCATGACCAACAAGATCGTGGGCCCGGGCTTCACCGAGATCCTGGCCAAGCACAAGGGCAAGGCCGACCTCGAGGCCTACCTGATGGGCAAGATCCAGGGCGGCAGTTCGGGCGTGTATGGCGCGGTGCCGATGCCGCCGCAGCCCCAGCTCAGCGAAGCCGACGCGCGCTCGATCGCGCAGTGGATCGTCAACGGCGCGAAGTGAGGGCCATTGGCCGTCGCAGGGGCTGGCCTTCGGGAGCGAAGGTATGCTTCTAAATATTTGCATTTACTCGTAAACCCCATTCCCCCCACGACAAGGAGACCGTACGCTATGTCCATGAAATCGATCCTGCTGTGCTTGGCAGCATCCGGCGCGCTTTGGAGCGCGGGTGCCCACGCCCAGGACGCCGCTGCCGCCAAGGCGCTGGCGACCAAGAGCGCCTGCATGGCCTGCCACGCGGTGGACAAGAAGCTGGTGGGCCCGGCCTTCAAGGACGTGGCCGCCAAGCACAAGGGACAGGCGGGTGCGCTCGACGCCGTGGCGGCGCGCATCAAGTCGGGTGGTTCGGGGGCCTACGGCCCGGTGCCGATGCCCCCACAACCGAATCTGAAGGACGACGAGCTCAAACTGCTTGCCGGCTGGATCCTTGCTGGGGCCCCCCAGTAAACTCACCGCGTTTTTTCATTCTCACCAGGAGCTCCCCATGAACAACTCACGCCGAGTCGCCCTCAAGACCACCGGGGCCTTCGCCACGCTCGTGTCGCTGGGTCTCATCACCCAAAGCCAGGCCCAGGCCGCCGTGGACCGCGCCGGCTTCGAAGTGAAGACCCTGGCCGAGGCGCTCAAGGCCGTGGGCGGCACGCCCGCCAACAGCGACCAGGTCACCGTGGTCGCACCGGACATCGCCGAAAACGGCGCCGTGGTGCCCGTGGGCGCCACCAGCAAGCTGCCCAACACCACCGAGATCTACCTGATCGTCGAGAAGAACCCGATGCCGCTGTCGGCCGGGTTCATCATCCCCGCCGGCACCGCCGCCGACGTGCAGACCCGCCTGAAGATGGGCCAGAGCAGCAACGTGATCGCCGTGGTCAAGGCCGATGGCAAGCTCTACTCGGCCACCAAGGAAACCAAGGTCACGCTGGGTGGTTGCGGCGGCTGATCGCCCCCCCCCGAATCCCACGTTTCCCCTCGCAACCCATTCACAGATACCCCAGGAGTCCATCATGGCCGATCCGATGCGCATCCGCGCCGCTCTCGCCGGTGACGAAACCACCGTTCGCATCCTCATGTCCCACGTCATGGAGCCCGGCACGCGGCGCGACGCGGCGGGTGCCCTCATCCCCGCCCACTTCATCAAGGAAGTGGAAGCCACGCACAACGGCAAGGTCGTGCTGAGCTCGCTGTTCACCGGCTCGGTGGCGCAGAACCCTTTCCTGTCCTTCAAGTTCAAGGGCGCCGCCAAGGGCGACAAGGTCACGGTGAAGTGGGTCGACACCAAGGGCGACACGCGCACCGACGAAGCCGTCATCGCATAACACCCCCGCCGCGCTTCGCGCGACCCCCTCCAGGGGGCGTCACCAGCGGCCCGGTGAAGCCGGTTCCGCGGTGACTCTGGAAGTGTCGCCCCACCGCCTTTTTTGATAACAACGAGGAGACTCCCCATGAAATTCCAGCTTGCTTCAGCCGCGCTGGTGCTCGGTGGCCTGATGGCTGCTGGCGCCGTGCACGCCCAGGATGCGACCGCCGAAGGCATCGCGAAATACCGGGAAATGCTGCAGGACGGCAACCCCGCCGAACTGTTCGAGATGAAGGGGGAAGAACTCTGGAAACAGAAACGGGGCCCGAAGAACGCATCGCTGGAGCAGTGCGACCTGGGCAAGGGCCCGGGTGTCATCAAGGGTGCCTTCGTCGAAATGCCGCGCTTCTTCAAGGACACCGGCCGCGTGCAGGACCTGGAGACCCGCCTGATCACCTGCATGGAAACGCTGCAGGGCTTCAACGGTGCCGAGATCGCCAAGACGCCGTTCGGCCGCGGCGAGATGGCCAACCTGACGGCCCTGGCCACCTACGTGGCGACCGCCTCCAAGGGCATGCGCTTCAACCTGCCGCAATCGCACGCGCAGGAAAAGCTGATGTACGAAGCCGGCAAGCGCATGTTCTTCACGCGCGGCGGCACGCACGACTTCTCGTGCGCCTCCTGTCACGGTGAGAGCGACAAGCGCATCCGCCTGCAGGACCTGCCCAACCTCACCAAGAACCCGGGCGATGGCATCGGCTTCGCCGCCTGGCCGGCCTACCGCGTGTCCAACTCGCAGATGTGGGGCATGCAGCTGCGCCTGAACGACTGTTTCCGCCAGCAGCGCTTCCCCGAGCCCAAGTTCGGCAGCGACGCCACCATTGCACTCGGTGTCTACATGGGCGTGAACGCCAAGACCGCCGAGTCCATCGTGCCCGCCATCAAGCGCTGAACCGGAGACACCGACCATGAACAAAGCCATTGCATTCGCCCTGCTGCCTGTGGCGGCCCTCGCGCTCTCCGCGTGCACCGTGTCGCCTTCGGCCGCCGAGTACGACAAGGCCGCGGCCGACATCATCAAGAACTCCTTCCAGGACCGCGGCATCGCCAAGGTGGACCGCCTGGTGCAGGACGACGCCAACCGCGAATGCGCGGCCGCCGACGTGGCGGGCAAGACCATCGACCCGGCCGTCGCCAAGGCCATCGAAGCGGCCAACATGAAGACCGTGAAGTGGCCCAGCGACGGCAAGTTCCTCGGCGACTGGAAAGAGGGCGAGAAGATCGCCCAGAGCGGCCGGGGCATGACCTGGACCGACAAGGCCGGCGACGCCAACGGCGGCAACTGCTACAACTGCCACCAGATCAGCAAGGAAGAAATCTCCTTCGGCACCCTGGGCCCGAGCCTGTACAACTACGGCAAGCTGCGCGGCGTCACCGACCCGAACAGCGCCGGCGGCAAGGCCATCGTGGAGTACACCTGGGGCAAGCTCTGGAACTCGCGCGCCTACAACGCCTGCTCGCAGATGCCGCGCGTGGGCCACATGGCCATCCTCAACGAGAAGCAGCTCAAGGACGTGATGGCCCTGCTGCTGGACCCGGCCTCGCCCGTCAACAAGTAGAGCGATCGGCCCCGGCTGCGCACCGCAGCCGGGGCCCTTCAAAAAAATTTCGCTCAAATATCAGTCATCAGTTATCAATCAAGGACAGAGATGAGTTTCAGTCGCCGTGAATTCATGCAGGTGCTCGCCGTGGCCAGTGCCACCGGCATGGCCCTGAACCACCGCGACGTGCTGGCCGCCGCGCCCGGCGCGGGTGAAAAGCTGTACGACGTGCCGACCTTCGGCAACGTGAGCTTCCTGCACTTCACCGACTGCCATGCCCAGCTGCAGCCGATCTACTTCCGCGAGCCCAACGTCAACCTCGGCGTGGCCGAGGCCGTGGGCCGCGCGCCGCACATCGTGGGCGAGAAGCTGCTCAAGCACTTCAACATCAAGCCGGGCACCGCGAGCGCGCACGCGTTCTCGTACCTCAACTTCAGCCAGGCCGCGAAGACCTACGGCAAGGTGGGCGGCTTCGCGCACATGGCCACGCTGATCAAGCAGCTGCGCGCCAGCCGGCCGCACGCGCTGCTGCTCGACGGCGGCGACACCTGGCAGGGCTCGGCCACCTCGCTGTGGACCAACGGCCAGGACATGGTCGACGCCTGCAAGCTGCTCGGCGTGAACATGATGACGCCCCACTGGGAGTTCACCTTCGGCGCCAAGCGCGTGCAGGAGATCGTGGAAAAGGACTTCAAGGGGAACATGGAATTCCTCGCGCAGAACGTCAAGACGACCGACTTCGAAGACCTGGTGTTCAAGCCCTACGCGCTGCGCGAGATGAACGGCGTCCAGGTGGCCGTGATCGGCCAGGCCTTCCCGTACACCCCCATCGCCAACCCGCGCTACATGGTGCCCGACTGGACCTTCGGCATCCAGGACGAGCACATGCAGAAGATGGTGGACGAGGCGCGCGGCAAGGGCGCGCAAGTCGTCGTGGTGCTCTCGCACAACGGCATGGACGTGGACATCAAGATGGCCTCGCGCGTGCGCGGCATCGACGCCATCCTCGGCGGCCACACGCACGACGGCATGCCCGCGCCCACCATCGTGAAGAACGGTGGCGGCCAGACCCTGGTGACCAACGCCGGCTCCAACAGCAAGTTCGTCGGCGTGCTCGACTTCGACGTGCGCGGCGGCAAGGTGCAGGACTTCCGCTACAAGCTGATGCCGGTGTTCTCCAACCTGCTACCGGCCGACGCCGAGATGCAGGCCTACATCGACAAGGTGCGCGCGCCCTACAAGGACAAGCTCGACGAGAAGCTCGCCATCACCGAAGAGCTGCTGTACCGCCGCGGCAACTTCAACGGCTCGTGGGACCAGGTCATCTGCGACGCGCTGATGCAGAACAAGGGCGCCGACATGGCCTTCTCGCCGGGCGTGCGCTGGGGCACCTCGCTGTTGCCGGGCGACACCATCACCTACGAGCGCATGATGGACCAGATGGCCATGACCTACCCGGCCACCACGCTCAACGAGTTCACCGGCGAGCAGATCAAGACCATCCTCGAAGACGTGGCCGACAACATCTTCAACCCCGACCCCTACTACCAGCAGGGCGGCGACATGGTGCGCGTGGGCGGCATGCAGTACACGGTCTCGCCCAAGGCCGCGATGGGCCAGCGCATCAACAACATGATGCTCAAGGGCAAGCCGATCGAAGCCGACAAGACCTACAAGGTCGCGGGCTGGGCCTCGGTGCAGGAAGGCGCCAAGGGCGAGCCGATCTGGGACGTGGTCTCGGGCTACCTGCGCGACAAGAAGGTCATCAAGGGCGTGAAGATCAACACCCCGCGCATCGTCGGCATGGACGGCAACCCTGGCGTGGCCGCCTGAGCTGGTGCGAAGCGCCGCAAGGCAAAAAGCCCTCCAGCCGAAATCGGCCGGAGGGCATGAAACCTTGGAAAAGGCAGGAAGTAACGCGAAAGCGGGAAATCAGAAGTCGTGGCGCACGCCGACCGAGTACATGCGGCGGTCGGTCGTGGTGACACCAGCGCCGTTCTCCACGTCGCCGTCGAGGTAGGCGCCGTACACGCGGGTGCGCTTGGACAGCGCGTAGGTCACGCCGGCGGACAGCGCGGAACCCTTGGCGGTCGTGGCACCCGCGGTGTTCTCGGCCTTGCTGTAGGCGTAGCCCACCGAGAAGTCCAGGTTGCCCACGGGCACGTTCACGCCGATGGCGTAGCCATTGGCCTTGGCGCCGTTCTTGATTTCAGCGCGGTTGTAGCCGGCCGAGAGGCGGGCCACGCCGAAGTTGTACGCGCCACCGACGGTGGTGTACTCGCGGTTGTTGGCCTTCTGCTCCTGGTAGCCCACACCCACGTCCAGGTTGCCGGCGCGGTAGCGCAGGTTGAACGCGGTGGTGTCGGCCTTCACGGTCGAGTCTTCGTCCAGACCGTAGCTGGCGCCGAGGCTGAAGCCGCCGAAGGAGGGCGATTCGTAGCGCAGCTGGTTGCTGGCGCGGCTCGAGTAGTCGGCCACACCGGCGGTGTAGGCGATCTTGGTCGGGCTGAATTCCGAGTCCCAGAGGTTGCTGCTGATGCTCAGGTCGCGGATGTCGTCGAACGAGGTGTCGTGACGGCCGAGCTTGAGCGTGCCGAAGCCGCCGCTCAGGCCGACGATGGACATGCGGTCGAAGGCGCTGCCGGCGGCTTGCGTGCCGGCGCTGCTGTCAAAGCCTTGCTCCAGACCGAAGATGGCCTTGAGGCCGCCGCCCAGGTCTTCGCTGCCGCGCACGCCCCAGCGGGTGGAGGTCAGGTTGCCGCTGAACATCTGCGTGCTGCTCACGCCGTTGACCTTGTTGGAACCGACCGAGGTGTCGATGCGGCCGTACAGCGTGACGTTGGACTGCGCCAGGGCGGCGCCCGTGGTGGCCAGAACGGCCAGAGCGACGAGGCTCTTCTTCATGTGGATGCTCCGATGAAATTGCACGGGGGACCCGTGGAGGTCCCCTTGCTCCCTGCACCATGCAGGAAGTCCTTCGTATTTCATCGAAGCGCGGCGAAAACTCTGTGACATCGGCCGCCCGCAAGAGGGTTTGCCCCGAGATACAACACATGGCCCTGCGATGTGCCAGGGCTGTCATCACCGCGCCATAAAAAGAGCAGCAACTAGAATGACCTGCACCATGACACACGACATCATCGTTCTCGGCGCGGGCATGGTCGGCGTGGGCTGCGCGCTGCACCTGCAGGCCCGGGGCCAGTCCGTCGCCTTGCTCGATCGCCGCGCGCCCGGGCTCGAAACGTCCTACGGCAACGCCGGCATCATCCAGCGCGAAGCCATCGCACCCTATGCCTTGCCGCGCGACCTCGGCTTCCTCTTGTCGGGCGCCACCAACCAGCGCGTCGACGTGCGTTACCACGCCAGCGATGCCGCGCGCATGCTGGGCCCGCTGTGGTCCTACTACCGCCACTCGGCACCCGGCCCCTACCAGCGAATCTCGCGCGAGTACGAGACCCTGATCGCGCTCTCGCTGGACACACACGCGCCGCTGATGCGCGACGCGGGCGCCGAGGATCTCGTGGCGGGGCAGGGCTACCTCATGCTCTACCGCAGCGAGCGCGAACTGCACGAATTCTTCGAGGTGGCCGACGAGCGCGCCCAGGCCGGTGTGCACCACCTCAAGCTCACGGGCGCGGACGTGGCGCGCGAAGAGCCCGCGCTGGTGGGCGAGTTCGCCGGCGCGGTGCGCTGGACCGACCCCGTGGCCATCCGCAGCCCGGGCGACCTGGTGCAGGCCTATGCGCGCCTGTTCGTACAACGCGGTGGCGCGGTGCACCTGGGCGACGCCCTGGGCCTGCGCCAGAGCGGCTCGGGCGGCTGGCAGGTGGACACGGCCGACGGGCGCACGCTCTCGGCGCCGCAGGTGGTGGTGGCACTGGGCCCGTGGACCCTGCAACTGACCTCGCGCTTCGGCTACACGGCGCCCATGATCCCCAAGCGCGGCTACCACATGCACTACGCGCGCCTGCCGGGCCAGACCCTGAACAGCACCGTCATCGATGCCGAATACGGCTACGTGGTCGCGCCCATGAAGGACGGCCTGCGCCTGACCACCGGCGCCGAACTCGCGAACGCCGATGCGCCGCGCACACCCACGCAGATCGATGCCGCCGAAGCGATCGCGCGCCAGAGCTTCCCGCTCGGCGAGCGCGTGGACCCCGAACCCTGGATGGGCACGCGCCCCTGCATGCCCGACATGAAACCCGTCTTCGGCCCCGTGCCCTCGGTGCCCGGCCTGTGGTGCGCCTTCGGCCATGGGCACCAGGGCTTCACGCTGGGGCCGGTGACGGGGGAACTGCTGGCGGCGATGATGACCGGCGCCACGCCGCGCGTGGACGTGCGGCCGTTTTCGCCGGCCCGGTTCGGCTAACCGTTCGCGCCTTCAGCGCGCGACCGCCTGCGCGCACTCCACCACCACGCGGCGCAGCCACTCGTTGGCGGGCGCGTGCTGCGTGCGCGGGTGCCACAGCATGCGCACATCGAACAGCGGCAGCTCCAGCGGGATGTCGAACATGTCGATGCGCGCCATCTGCGTCATGCGCCGGGCCAGGCGCACCGGCACGCAGGCCACCATGTCGGAGGTCTCCAGCACGAAGGGCAGGGCCAGGAAGCTGGGCTTGATCATGTGCACGTTGCGGCTCACGCCATGGGGACGCAAGGCGGCGTCGATCTGCACGTTGTAGATCTGCGCGAGGTCGGGCTCGATGGTCACATGGGGCAGCGCGCAGAAGGCCGCCACATCCAGCGACGCCGTGATCGCGGGGTGCTCGCGCGCGCAGATGGTGACGAAGCGGTCGGCGAACAGGTTGCGACCCTTGAGGTAGTCGGGCGCGTCGGGGAAGTAGGTGATGGCCAGGTCCAGCTCGCCCGCCGCCATCATTTCGCCGAAGTGTTTCGGGTTGGTCTGCAGCACGTGGATCTTCACGCCGGGCGCCTCCTCGCGCAGCCGGCGCATGACCGAAGGCATCACCAGCAGGTCGATGTAGTCGATGACGATCAGTCGGAAGGTGTGCTGCGCCGTGGCGGGGTCGAACGGCGTGGCGGGCTCGAGCACGCGCTCCATCGCGGCCAGCGCTTCCTGCACCCGGGGCAGCAGGGCCATGGCGCGTTCGGTGGGCACCAGGCCGGTGCCCGCGCGCATCAGCAACTCGTCCTGGAACAGGTCGCGCAATTTGGCCAGCGACGCGCTCATGGACGACTGGCCCACCTCCAGCCGTTCGGCCGCGCGGGTGACATGGCGCTCCCGCATCAGGGCGTCGAACGCGAGCAGCAGAGGGAGATCGAGGGTCGGCAGCTTCATGGCCAGGGATGGTGCCTGCATTCGCCTGACCGGGTGCGCTCAGGGGCCTAGGGGAAAACCCATGGCCTTCATCGCGGGGGCTGATCGGCGCCATCGGTTTGCGCGATTGCAGCATGCGCGGCCGCACTTTCATACTTCGCCGCGTGTCCCACCCCCAACCGAGAGAGACCCCATGGCACTTCCCCAGATCCGAGTCACGCGCGAAGAGATGCGCAAACGCGTGGCCTACTTCAAGGACTTGAAAGGCTTCGATGGCGGCCTGCCCGACAGCCAGTACCCCAGCGCCATCCGCAAGCTGTACAACGCCGTCGGCTTCCAGCCGCCCAAGGGCAAGGGCGGCCAGGACGTGGTCTCGCCGCTGGGCGCCGAGGCGGCGGCGAACGCGGCCATCCCCATCAGCGAGGGCTTCAACCTGGGCTTCTGCGAAGCCCGGCCCGGCCACGGCCCGATGATGCACAACCACGACACCAACGAGACCTTCATGCCCCTCACCGGCACCTGGCGCTGCTCCTGGGAGCTGGATGGCCGTGAAGAGTATTTCGACGTCGGCCCCTGGGACGTCATGTCGTTTCCACCCGGCGTCAACCGCCGCTTCGAGAACATCACCCACCACGAGCCCGAGCAATCGCATTTCCTGCTGGTCGTCGTCAGCGGCGACGCCCCCGAGGCGGACTTCTCCGAGCAGGCCAAGTCCACCTTGCGCGAAGCGGGGCTCTACGCGTGAGCCTGGATTTCGCCGCACCGGCCGGCCTGAAGGCGTTCACCCAGGCCTGGCCCCTGCACGCCTTGACCGACCCGCAAGGGCACCGCTGGGGCTTTCGCGACAACCGGCGCGACGCGCCGCCCCTGGTGCTCTTGCCCGGTGCCCTGGGCAACGGCGACGTGGCCTGGCGCATCGCGCAAGCCCTGGACGCCGAGGCCCGGGTGCTGACGGTGCACTACCCCAGCGGCCTGGAGCCCGACGTGCTGGCCGATGGCCTCCTGGCCCTGATCGACCACCTCGCGCTCGGGCCCGTGGCGCTGTGGGGCTCATCGTATGGCGCGTGGTGGGCCCAGGCCTTCGCCCGGCGCCACCCCGGCGCGCTGCGCGCGCTGTGGCTGGGCAACACCTTTGTCGACGGGGCCGACGTGGCCGCTTCGCCGCTGTTTTCGCCCGATTGGCTGACCGGGGCCAGTGGCGACGACGTGGTGGCGCGCTGGCGCGACGGCACCCTGGCCCGCCCCGACAGCGAGTTGCGCCAGTTGCAGCTGCACATGCTGCAGCACGGCCTGCCGGCGGAAGACTTCCGCCAGCGGCTGCTGAAGGTGGCGCTGTCGACGCCCCTGCCCGCAGCGCCGACGCCCACGAAGACCGTGCTCTGCGACTGCGAGGACGACGCCATCATCACGCCCGCCGTGCGCGAACGGGTGCGCCAGCGCTATCCCCATGCCCACCGCGTGGTGCTGTCCGCCGGGGGGCACTATCCCCATGTGCAGCAGATCGACGCTTTGCTTCCCCATCTGCGGTCCTGGCTCGCCTGAGCCCTGCCGCCCCATGCCCCCGAACCAGGAAACCTCCATGACCCCCCAACTCCCCGCAGGCCCGAACCGCCGCCACATCCTCTCCGGCCTCGGCGCCGCCGCACTGATCGGCGTCGCCCCTCGGCTGCACGCCCAGGGCAAGTGGCCCGAGAAGCCGATCCGCGTGGTCGTGCCCTTCGCCGCCGGCGTCTCGCCCGACGTCGTGGCCCGCATCCTGAGCGAGCCGCTGTCCCGCGCGCTGGGGCAACCCGTCGTCATCGACAACCGCGCGGGCGCGGCCGGCATCATCGGCGCCGACGTGGCGTCCAAGAGCCCGGCCGATGGCTACACCTTGTTCATGACGGTCAACTCCATCATGGGCATCAACCCCAACGTCTACGCCAAGCTGCCCTACGACACCTTCCGCGACTTCGCCCCCGTCACCCAGGTGGCGCTGGTGCCGTACGTGCTCATCACCGGCCCCAACCAGCCCTTCAAGACCCTGCAGGACCTGCTGGCCCAGGCCAAGGCGAAACCCGGTGGCGTGGAGTACGGCTCGCTGGGCGTGGGCTCGGGCCCGCACGTGGTGATGGAGATGATGAACAACATGGCGCAGGTGAGCATGGTCCACATCCCCTACAAGGGCAGCCCGCTGCCCGACGTGATGGCGGGCCAGGTGCCGCTGGCGTTCGAGCCAGCCACCACGGCCGTGCCGCTGGTGCGCTCGGGCAAGGTGCGCGCGCTGGCTGTCACCAGCCCCAAGCGCAGCTCGGCCCTGCCCGAGGTGCCCGCCGTGAGCGAGGTCCTGCCGGGCTACGACGGCGATGGCTGGCAGGGCTTCTACGTGCCCGCGGGCACGCCCAAGGACATCATCGGCCGCCTCAACACCGAGCTCGTGAAGATCCTGCACACGCCCGATGTGCAGAAGAAGCTCGAAGGCCTGGGGCTCGTCGCCATGGGCACCTCGGTGGAGGCGTTCGCCAAGGTCTCGCGCGCCGAATACGACAAGTGGGGCAAGATCGCCAAGGCCAACAACATCCGCGTGGAGTGAGGCCGCCCGGCCGGCTCAGTCGTCGCCGGTGGCCAGCAGCGAGCGCCAGATCAGCGCGCCCAGCGCGGCGCCCACGATCGGCGCGACCCAGAACAGCCAGAGCTGGTCCAGCGCGATGGCCGGGCCGAACAGCGCCGGGCCGGTGCTGCGCGCCGGGTTGACCGAGGTGTTGGTCACCGGGATCGAGATCAGGTGGATCAAGGTCAGGCACAGGCCGATGGCCAGGCCGCCGAAGCCGGCGGCCGCGCGTTTCGCGGTGGCGCCGAGGATGACGAGCAGGAACACGGCGGTGAGCACGACCTCGGTGATCAGCGCCGCCGTGAGGCCATAGCCGCCGGGCGAGTGTTGGCCATAGCCGTTGGTGGCGAAGCCGCCCACACTGGCGCCCGGCTTGCCCGTGGCGATGAGGTACAACACGCCGGCCGCCACCACGGCGCCCAGCACCTGGGCGATCACATAACCGGGCAGCTCGGCCGCGCGGAAGCGGCCCCCGAGCGCCAGGCCCACCGAGACCGCCGGATTGAAGTGGCCGCCGGAGATGGGCCCGAAGGCGTAGGCGCCGGTCAGCACCGTGAGGCCAAAGGCCAGCGAGACGCCGGTGAAGCCGATGCCCAATTGCGGAAAGGCCGCCGCCAGCACCGCGCTGCCGCAGCCGCCCAAGGTCAGCCAGAAGGTCCCCAGAAATTCGGCAGACCACTTCTTCAGATTGCTGTGTTCCATGCTGTCTCCAAGTCGGGTTGTTCGGCCTGTTGCCACAGGGCGTGGGCGGATTCTAGGTCGACTCCGACGGGCGCACGCACGGCCGCGCCGCCCCAAAGAAAAAGCCCGCCATGGATTTCATGGCGGGCTTTCAGCGTTTGTTGGTGCCGGAGAGATGAATCGAACACCCGACCTTCTCATTACGAATGAGCTGCTCTACCGACTGAGCTACACCGGCAACGCCTAAGATTATAGCCCGATGTGGATCAGGCTTCCCGGTGGTAGGCGGTGACGCGCTCGACCTCGTTTTTCGAGCCCAGGATCACGCTGACGCGCTCGTGCAGCTTGCCGGGCACGATGTCCAGGATGCGCTCGCGGCCGTTGGTGGCGGCGCCACCGGCCTGTTCGATCAGCCAGCTCATGGGGTTGGCCTCGTACATCAGGCGCAGCTTGCCGGGCTTGTTCGGTTCGCGCTTGTCCCAGGGGTACATGAAGATGCCGCCGCGCGTGAGGATGCGGTGCACGTCGGCCACCATGCTGGCGATCCAGCGCATGTTGAAGTCCTTGCCGCGCGGGCCTTCCTGGCCGGCCAGGCATTCGTCCACGTAGCGCTTCACCGGGGTGTCCCAGTGGCGCATGTTGCTCATGTTGATCGCGAATTCCTTGGTGTCGGCCGGGATCTTCACGTTTTCCTGGGTCAGCACGAAGGAGCCCTGCTCGCGGTCGAGCGTGAACATGGCCACGCCGTCGCCCACCGTGAGCACCAGCGTGGTCTGCGGGCCGTACACGCAATAGCCGGCGGCCACCTGGTGGGCACCGCTCTGCAGGAAGTCCTGCTCGCTCACGCCGGCGCTGCCGTCGGGCTTCCTGAGCACGCTGAAGATGGTGCCGATGCTGACGTTCACGTCGATGTTGCTGGAGCCGTCCAGGGGATCGAACAGCAGCAGGTACTCGCCCTGCGGGTAGCGGTTGGGCACCACGTAGATGCTGTCCATTTCCTCGCTGGCCATGGCCGCGAGATGGCCGCCCCATTCGTTGGCCTCGATCAGCACCTCGTTGGCGATGATGTCCAGCTTCTTCTGGACCTCGCCCTGCACGTTCTCGGTGGTCGCCGCGCCGAGCACGCCGCCGAGGTCGCCCTTGTTCACGGCCTGGCTGATGCTCTTGCAGGCGCGCGCCACCACTTCGAGCAGCAGGCGCAGCTGGGAGGGAATCAGGCCGTCGACGCGCTGTTGTTCGACGAGGTAGCGGGTGAGGGAAATGCGTTGGGTCATGTCGGTTTTCCGTTTCAGTCGGCGAGGGCGCGGGTGACGACCTCGCGCACGTCGTTGCTCAGGTCGGGCTTGGCGGCCACGCGGGCGATGGCTTCGCGCGCCGCGCCGCGGTAGGGCTCGGCGAGTTTCTTCCAGCGGTCGAGCGCGCGCGCCAGGCGGGCGGCGACCTGCGGGTTGAAGGCGTCGAGTTCGACCACGCGCTCGCTCCAGAACAGGTAGCCCGCCGCGTCGGCGCGGTGGAAGGCGCCCGGGTTGGCGCTGCAGTAGCTGAAGATCACGCTGCGCGCGCGGTTGGGGTTCTTGAGGTTGAAGTCCGGGTGCGCCATGAGCTTGCGCACCGCCGGCAGCACGTTGCCCGCGCGGTCGGGCGCACCGGCCTGCAGGGCGAACCACTTGTCGAGCACCAGGGCCTCGTCGCGGAACAGGGCGTGGAAGCGGGCCAGCGCGTCGCGGGCGAGCGCGTGTTCGCTCACCACCAGGGCCGACAGCGCGTTGAAGCGGTCGGTCATGTTGCCGGCGTCCTTGAAGTGCTGGTAGGCCTTGCCCGGCCAGACGGCGTCGCCTTGGTGGCGCGCGGCCAGGCACAACATGGTGAGCGACAGGCCCGCGAGCGCGCGGCGGCCGGTGCTCACCGGGTCGGGGTGGTAGGCGCCGTTGTCCTTGTGGTTCTCGAAGGCCCAGGCCCAGTCGTCCTGCAGGGCGGTGGCGAGCTGTTCGCGCATGGCTTCGCGCACCGCGTGCACGCGCTGCGGGTCCACCTCGGCCAGTTGTTCGGCGATGTAGGTTTCGCTCGGCAGCGTGAGCACCAGTTCCTTGAAGGCGGCGTCCAGATGCTGGTGGCGCAGCACATCGCGCATGGCGCCGAGGAAGGCGCCGTCCAGCGGCGCATCGGGGGCGGGGCCTTCGGCCAGGATGGCCATGAGCGCGCGGCGCAGGGCCAGGCGCTGGCCGGCTTCCCAGCGGTTGAACGGGTCGGGGTCGGCCGCGAGCAGGGTGAGCAGCTGCGCATCGGTGTAGTGGCATTCCAGCACCACGGGCGCCGAGAAGCCGCGCAGCAGCGAGGGCACGGGCGCGCTGTCGAGGTTCACGAAGGTGAAGGTCTCGCTGGCCTGGGTGAGCACGAAGGTGCGGCTGCCGGCCTCGGGTTGCGTCCAGTGCGCCAGTTGCAGCGGCAACTGCTGGCCTTCGGGGCTGAGCAGGCCGAGCGAGACCGGGATCACGAACGGCTCCTTGGCGGCCTGGCCCGGCGTGGGCATGCAGCTTTGCGACAGCGTGAGCGTGTAGCTGCGCGCGGCGGCGTCGTACACGCCTTCGGCGCGCACGTGCGGCGTGCCGGCCTGGCTGTACCAGCGCTTGAACTGCGGCAGCAGGCGGTGCAGGTCGCTCTCGGGGTTGGCGTCGGCGATGGCCTGGGCGAAGTCGTCGCAGGTGACGGCCTGGCCGTCGTGCCGCTCGAAGTACAGCTTCATGCCCCTGGCGAAGCCTTCACGGCCGACCAGGGTCTGCATCATGCGCACGACCTCGGCGCCTTTTTCGTAGACGGTGACGGTGTAGAAGTTGTTGATCTCGGCGTAGCTGTCGGGCCGCACCGGGTGGGCCATGGGGCCGGCGTCCTCGGGGAATTGCGCGGTGCGCAGCACGCGCACGTCCTCGATGCGCTTGACCGCGCGCGCCGAGGGTTCGGCGCACAGGTCCATGCTGAATTCCTGGTCGCGGAAGACGGTGAGGCCTTCCTTGAGGCTGAGCTGGAACCAGTCGCGGCAGGTGACGCGGTTGCCGGTCCAGTTGTGGAAGTACTCGTGGCCCACCACCGATTCGATGTTGGCGAAATCGGTGTCGGTGGCCGTGGCGGCGTTGGCCAGCACGTACTTGGTGTTGAAGATGTTGAGGCCTTTGTTCTCCATCGCGCCCATGTTGAAGTCGCTGGTGGCGACGATCATGAAGCGCTCGAGGTCGAGCGGCAGGCCGAAGCGGGCCTCGTCCCAGGCCACGCTGGCGATCAGCGAGTTCATCGCGTGCTCGGTCTTGTCCATGTCGCCTGGGCGCACATAGACCTGCAGCAGGTGCTTGCCGCCGCTGCGCGAGGTGATGCGCTGCTCGCGCGCCACCAGCTGGCCGGCGACGAGGGCGAACAGGTAACACGGCTTCTTGTGCGGATCGACCCACTTCGCGAAGTGGCGGCCATCGGGCAAGCTGCCTTCCTCCACCAGGTTGCCGTTGGACAGCAGCACCGGGTACTTCGCCTTGTCGGCGCGCAAGGTGACGGTGTAGCTGGCCATCACGTCCGGGCGGTCCAGGAAGTAGGTGATGCGGCGGAAGCCCTCGGCCTCGCATTGCGTGAAGAAGGTGCCCTGGCTCACGTACAGGCCCATGAGCTGCGTGTTCTTCTCGGGCACGCAGATCGTGAAGATCTCCAGGTCGAAGGGCTCGTGGCCTTCGGGCAGGCTCTCCAGCACGAGCTGGGTGCCTTCGATCTTGAAGGAGCAGCCCGCGCCGTTGACCAGCACGCGCGCGACGCTGAGGTCTTCCCCATCCAGGCGCAAGGCCTGCGCCGGCACGTCCGGGTTGCGGCGCAGGCGCATCTTGTTGAGCACGCGGGTCTTGGCCGGGTCCAGGTCGAAGCCGAGATCGACGGTGTCGATCCAGTAGGCCGGGGCGGCGTAGTCCTCGCGGCGCACCACGGTGGTGGGGCCTTCACGCAATGAGCTCATGGATCAAACTCCCTGTTTGAGTGATGCTTCGATGAAGGGGTCGAGGTCGCCGTCCAGCACCTTCTGCGTGGCGGAAATCTCGACGTTGGTGCGCAGGTCCTTGATGCGGCTGTTGTCCAGCACGTACGAGCGGATCTGGTGGCCCCAGCCCACGTCGGTCTTGGTGTCTTCGAGCTTTTGCTGCTCTTCCTGCCGCTTGCGCAGTTCGTGGTCGTACAAGCGCGAGCGCAGGCGCTTCCACGCCACGTCGCGGTTGCTGTGCTGGCTGCGGCCGTCCTGGCACTGCACCACGATGCCGGTGGGGATGTGCGTGAGGCGCACGGCCGAGTCGGTCTTGTTGATGTGCTGGCCGCCCGCGCCCGAGGCGCGGAAGGTGTCGGTGCGCACGTCGGCCGGGTTGATGTCGATCTCGATCGAGTCGTCCACCTCGGGGTAGACGAAGATGGACGCGAACGAGGTGTGGCGCCCGCCCGAGGAGTCGAACGGGCTCTTGCGCACCAGGCGGTGCACGCCGGTCTCGGTGCGCAGCAGGCCGAAGGCGTACTCGCCCTCCACCTTGATGGTCGCGCTCTTGATGCCGGCGGTGTCGCCCTCGGTCTCGTCCTCGATGGTGGTCTTGAAACCCTTGCGCTCGGCGTAGCGCAAGTACTGGCGCAGCAGCATGCTGGCCCAGTCGCAGGCTTCGGTGCCGCCAGCGCCGGCCTGGATGTCCACGAAACAGTTCAGCGGATCGGCCGGGTTGTTGAACATGCGGCGGAACTCGAGCTTCTCCACCTCGGCCGCCACCTTGGCGGCTTCGCCTTCGATGGTGACCAGGCCGGCGGTGTCGCCGTCCTCGCTCGACATCTCGAACAGCTCGGTGTTGTCGGCCAGTTCGCCGGTGAGGCGGTCCAGCACCAGCACCACGTCTTCCAGGGATTTTTTCTCGCGGCCCAGGTCCTGGGCGCGCTTGGGGTCGTTCCAGACCGTCGGGTCTTCGAGCGCGGACTCGACTTCCTTCAGCTTCGATGCCTTGGCATCGTAGTCAAAGATACCTCCGGAGCTCGACCACTCGGGTGGTCAGGTCTTCGAGCTGGCTTCGGATGGCGTTGCTGCGTTCGGCTTCCATGGGACTGTTTCCTGCTGTCTGTGTACAAAGACGGCGATTTTCTCACGGGCCGGCCCTGGGCCGCGGGCGCTGTCCGATGTCAGAAGCGCCACTTCGCCCCGACCATGAAGGCCGCGGTGCCCAGGATCTGGACTTCGAGGGCGGACCGGGGCGAGAGCTGGTAGCCCACCGCCGGGATGATGGCGGGCGAAAACCCGCCCACGTTCATGGGGACCTTGTCCTTGTACTGGCCCACGTAGCCGTACAGGATGCCGGCCGTCACCGACACATACACCTTGGGCTGGCTGGGCAGCAGGCCGGGCCAGGCCTTGCCCACGAAGGCGTAGGCCGAGGGCTGGCCGAAGGAGTTGCGGAACAGGCTGATGCCGCAGGTGCGGTCGTTGGGCAGCAGGCGGCTCAGGCTGAAGGCGAACACCGGCTTGTGCTCCGGATCGTGCGACCAGTGGTGCGTGTAGGGCGAGAAAAAGCCCTCGTAGCGGGGTTCGGTCGCACCTTCGGCCACGGGATCGTTGATGCCGGGGCACAGCGTCCAGTCGATGGCCAGGGCCGGCGAGGACAGCGCCGCCAGCAGGGCGAAGGTGGCCAGGGGCCGTGAAAGAGCGGGGTGGGTTGGGGTCGTGGGCAAGCTGAAAACCATAGGTCACAAGTATGCACGCCACCCGCGTTGCGACTGCAACAATCCGTACATCAGCCCGGGGCCTGGAGGAAGTCCTCGATCAGGCCGGCCAGTGCTTCAGGCTGGTCGTGGTGCATCATGTGCCCGGCGTCGGGCACCTCGGCGCTGCGCAGCCGGGGCACGGCCTGGATGCGTTCGTGGTACTGGGCCAGGGTGAAGGCGCCCTTCCACCACAGGCCCAGGCTGTCGTCGCTGGCGGTCACCGAAAGCACGGGCGCGCTGATGCGGCGGTACAGCTCCAGCGCCTCGTCGAGCCGGTACAGGTTCGCGCCGACCACCTTGTGGGCCGCGTCGCCCAGGATCTCCCAGCCGCCCTCGGCGTTCGGCGCGGCCCATTGGCGCGCCAGCCAGTCGGCCTTGTCGCGCGGCAGGCGCGGGTTGGTCTTCATGAGGCGTTGCGCCACGCCGTCGACCGAGCCGTAGGCCTTGAGGCCGTTCTCGCCCCGGTGCAGGGCCTTGACCTCATCGATCCACTGCGCATAACGCCCCGGCGCCTGCGCGGGCCGCGTCTCGGGCATGCCGAAGCCTTCGAGGTTGACGAGGCGGCGGATGCGCTGGGGCCGCACGCCGCTGTAGATCATGGCCACGTTGCCGCCCATGCTGTGGCCCACGAGGTCCACCGCGCGCTCGCCGGCGTAGTGGTCGAGCAGGATGTCGAGGTCGGCGAGGTAGTCGGGGAACCAGTAGTTGTCGGGCGCGGGGCCGTCCGCCTTGGAGAGGCCGAAGCCGCGCCAGTCGGGCGCGATGATCCAGCGATCGCCGCGCATCGCGTCCACCACGAACTGCCAGGAGGCGGACACGTCCATCCAGCCATGCACGAGCACCAGCGGGGCCTGCGTGGCATCGGGCTGGCCCCATTGGCGCACGTGGTAGTTCAGGTGGCGCACTGGGACGAACTCGGTGCGGGAAGGTTTCCGGGCTTGGTACATTCGATCGATCATAGAGAACGAGACGGAGACCGGCCATGCGATCGAGTCATGCCAGAGACAAGTCCCCCACGCCCCCGAGGGACCTCTACGACAACCTGCACCGGCGTTTCGGCTGGCAGGTGCTGACGCATTTCAACATCGCCGATGTCTGCATGCGGCGCTGGGCCGAGCGGCCCGCCACCGCTTTGCGCACGGCGGTGATCGCCAGCGCGCCGGGTCGCGAGCCGCGCCACCACCGATATGCCGAACTCCTGGACCAGGCCAACCGCCTGTCCAACGCCCTGGCCGCGCTGGGCGTGCAGCGCGGCGATCGCGTGGCCATCGTGCTGCCGCAGCGCTTCGAGACCGCCGTGGCCTACATGGCGGTGCTGCAGCTGGGCGCGGTGGGCATGCCGCTGTCGCAGCTGTTCGGCCCCGATGCGCTGGAGTACCGCTTGCACGACAGCGAGGCCGTGGTGGCGATCTGCGACCAGCCTTCGCTGCCCGCGCTGCTGGGCGTGCGCGAGCGCTGCCCCTTGCTGCGCGCGGTGATCGGGCTCGATGGCGACGGCACGCCCGAGGGCATGCGCGCCGACCTGGACTGGAGCGAGCTGCTGGCGCAGGAGCCCACGGACTTCGTGCCTGTGAACACGCACGCCGACGAGGCCGCGGTGCTGATCTACACCAGCGGCACCACGGGCAACCCCAAGGGTGCGCTGATCCCGCACCGCGCGCTGATCGGCAACCTGAGTGGTTTCGTGTGCAGCCAGAACTGGTTCGGGTTCGATCCGTTCGATGCCTCGGTGATGTCGAAAGCGGTGTTCTGGTCGCCGGCGGACTGGGCGTGGACCGGTGGCCTGATGGACGCGTTGTTGCCCACGCTGTACTTCGGCCGGCCCATCGTGGGCCACAACGGGCGTTTCTCCCCCGAGCTGGCGTTCGAGCTGATGCAGCGGCACGGCGTGACGCACAGCTTTCTGTTTCCCACGGCGCTCAAGGCGATGATGAAGTCGGTGCCGGTGGTGCGGCCGCGTTACCGGTTGAAGCTGCAGGCGCTGATGAGCGCGGGCGAGGCGGTGGGGGACGCGGTGTTCGCGTGGTGCCGCGATCAGCTGGGGGTGACGGTGAACGAGATGTTCGGCCAGACCGAGATCAATTACATCGTGGGCAATTGCGCGCCGTTGTGGCCAGCGAAGCCGGGCAGCATGGGCAAGGCTTACCCAGGGCACCGGGTGGCGGTGCTGGACGATGAGGGCCGGGAATGCCCGGTGGGGGTGCCGGGGGATGTGGCGGTGCACCGGCGGGATGGGCATGGCGATCCGGATCCGGTGTTTTTTCTGGGGTACTGGAAGAACGAGGGGGCGACGCGCGCGAAGTACACGGGCGACCCGGCGGACAGCTGGTGCCGCACGGGCGATCTGGCGACGCGCGATGCCGAGGGTTATCTCTGGTACCAGGGGCGGGCGGACGATGTGTTCAAGGCGGCGGGTTACCGCATCGGGCCGAGCGAGATCGAGAACTGTCTGGTGAAGCACGCTTCGGTGGCGAATGCGGCGGTGGTACCGAAACCGGATGCCGAGCGGGGGGCTTTGGTGAAGGCTTTTGTGGTGCTGGCCCCGGGGTGCGCCGGGGACGATGCGCTGGTGAAGGCGCTTCAGCTGCATGTGAAGGGGATGTTGGCGCCCTACGAGTACCCCAAGGAGATCGAGTTCATCGATGCTTTGCCCATGACGACGACGGGCAAGGTGCAGCGGCGGGTTTTGCGGGTGTTGGAGGAGGATAGGGCGCGCCTGCGTTCCTAGCGGTGCGTTTGTTCGGGGCCGCTGGTGCGGGTGGCCGTTCTCCGGCGCTGCTCGCGGGCGGCTGCCCGGGCGCTCGCACATCCCTTCGTCAACACCACCCGCTCACTCACCCTCTGTGGCAACCGCGAATGGGCGCCTGCGCCCGGCCACCCGCACCATCGACCCAGTGGCATGGTTGGCATTCAAGTGGTTGAATTCAAGTTTCATTTGAATGGCGTTCCATTCCCTCCCTCTCGACGGATGGTGGGGTTCGCGGGCGCAGGCGCCCATTCGCGGTTGCCACAGAGCCTGAGTGAGGGGGTGGCGTTGACGCAATAACGGTAGCGAACCCGGGCAGTCGTCCGCGAGCAGCGCCGGAGAACGCGGACCACGCCAGCCGTCAGCGCGAGGTCCAGGCAAGAAAAACACTAAGCCACAGGCCGCCGAGACCGAGACTGATCCCGGGCCACCTCGATGAACTCCAGCACCTCCGCCCGAGGCTGGGACCCTCGCCGCCACACCAGCCCCACATCGACGGTAGGAACGGCATCGCGCAAAGTCCGCACCTCCACATGCTCCGCATCCAGCGTCCAAGGCCGGTACAGAAAATCCGGCAGCACCGCCAACCCCGCCCCCACCCCCACCAAAGAACGCACCGCTTCCAAAGAAGACGTGCGCAACACCGTGCGCGGCTTCAGCTGATGGCGCGCCCACACACTGCGCATCAGCAACTCGATCCGGTCCGCCTGCAACACCACCAGATCGTGCTGCACACACTCCGCCAACCCCACCTCAGCCTGCGACGCCAGCGGATGGTCCGCCGCCATCCACACCCGGTTCGGTGAACGCGTCAGCGTCTCCGCCACCAAAGCCTGCGGCTCACCCAGCGCATTGCTCACCATGATCGCGATGTCCAGCTCGCCGTTGATCAACAGGTGCTCCAGAAAGGGCGGCGCATCCTCCACCACCTGCAGATCCACCCCCGGACACGTGCGCCGGAATCGCGCGAACACCTCCGACAGGTAGTACCCCGCCACCAGACTCGTCACCCCGATCGTGAGCGAACCGGCCAACGGCGTCGCCCCCTGGTGCACACCCCGAGTGGCATCGGCCACCGCGCCGATCACCCGCCGCGCCTTCACCAGAAACCGGTGCCCCTCCGGCGTCAGCCGCATGCCCTTGGGGCTGCGCTCGAACAACACCAGGCCCAGACCGTCTTCCAGCTCCAGCACGCTCTTGGTGATCGCCGACTGCGCGATGTTCAGCATGCGCGAGGCCGCGGCCACGGAGTCCGATTCCGCCACCGCCAGGAAGTAGCGGAACTGCTTGAGCGTGATGTGCCGGTTCATGCTGGGGGCCTGCGCACCACGTCAGGGAACTGCTGCCCTGTTGCGGTGCAAAAAAGATATGGGTAAACCCTTGCTCTCTATTTTCGAGATAGCTTACCGCAGCAATATTGAATTTTGAAAGCCGGGCCGGCCTTCCTACGATGCGCTGCAGTCGGCCCGCCGGGCGGTGGGCTGCGTTTCTGAAACCGCTATCAACCCATAGGTGATCGATCCATGAAACTCGCACAACGCCCCCTCGCCCGCACCGTCGCGGGTCTGCTGACGACGGCCCTCACCCTGGCCATCCTGGCCCCCGCCGCGCAGGCGCAATCGGCCCTCAAGAAACTGGGCAAAGGCGAAGGCCAGGTCGACATCGTGGCCTGGGCGGGCTACATCGAACGCGGCCAGACCGACAAGAACTTCGACTGGGTCACCGACTTCGAGAAGAAGACCAGTTGCAAGGTCAACGTGAAGACCGCCGGCACCTCCGACGAAATGGTCGCGCTCATGAACGAAGGCGGCTTCGACCTCGTCACCGCCTCGGGCGACGCCTCCATGCGCCTCATCGCCGGCAAGCGCGTGCAGCCCGTCAACGTGGACCTGATCCCCAGCTACAAGACCGTGGACCCGCGCCTGCAGAAGGCGCCCTGGCACTACGTGAACAACACGCACTACGGCACGCCCTACCAGTGGGGCTGGAACGTGCTCATGTACAACACCACCGTCTTCAAGGACAAGCCGCCCACCAGCTGGAACGTGGTGTTCGAGGAAACCACGCTGCCCGATGGCAAGAGCAACAAGGGCCGCGTGCAGGCCTTCGATGGCCCGATCTACATCGCCGACGCCGCGCTCTACCTGATGAAGAAGAACCCGGCCCTGGGCATCAAGGACCCCTACGAACTCAACGAGGCGCAGTACAAGGCCGCGCTGGACCTGCTGCGCGGCCAGCGCAAGCTGGTGGGCAAGTACTGGCACGACGCCTTCGTGCAGATCGACGACTTCACCAACGAAGGCGTGGTGGCTTCCAGCAGCTGGCAGTTCATGGCCAACATCCTCAAGAGCAAGAACCGCCCGGTCGCCACCGTGGTGCCGGTCGAAGGCGCGACGGGCTGGGCCGACACCACCATGCTGCACGCCGACGCCAAGCACCCCAACTGCGCCTATATGTGGATGGAGCACTCGCTCAACACCAAGCTGCAGGGCGACCTCTCGGCCTGGTTCGGCTCGGTGCCCTCGGTGCCGGCGGCCTGCAAGGGCAACAAGCTGCTGGGCGACCAGGGTTGTGCCAACCAGGGCTACAACAGCTTCGACAAGATCTCGTTCTGGAAGACGCCCACGAGCAAGTGCACGACGCAGAACAACAACTGCGTGCCGTACCACAAGTGGGTGTCGGACTACATCGCGGTTCTCGGCGGACGCTGAGCCCATGACGGTCGCTGTCACCCTGGAAGCCGTTTCCTGCGTGTTCGGCAGCGGCGCGCAGGCCGTGCGCGCGGTCGACCGCGTGGACCTCACCATCGAAGGCGGGGAGTTCTTCACCTTGCTCGGGCCCTCGGGCTCGGGAAAGACGACCTGCCTGCGCATGATCGGCGGCTTCACGTTGCCGACCTCGGGCCGCATCCTCATCGGCGGGCAGGACGTGTCGCACCTGCCGCCGTACGCGCGGCCGGTGAACACGGTGTTCCAGGACTACGCGCTGTTCCCGCACATGAACATCCGCGACAACGTGGCCTACGGCCTGATGGTGCAGGGCGTTGACAAGTCGGCGCGGCACGCGCGTGCCGAGCAGATGCTGGACTTGGTGCGGCTCTCGGGCGTGGGCGAGCGCCGCCCGGGCCAGCTCTCGGGTGGCCAGCGCCAGCGCGTGGCGCTGGCGCGCGCGCTGATCAACCAGCCACAGGTGCTGCTGCTCGACGAACCGCTGGGCGCGCTCGACCTCAAGCTGCGCGAGCAGATGCAGACCGAGCTGAAAGCCCTGCAGCGGCAGCTGGGCATCACCTTCCTCTTCATCACACACGACCAGCATGAGGCGCTGTCCATGAGCGACCGCATCGGCGTGTTCAGCAACGGCCGGCTGGAGCAGGTGGGCGCACCGCAGGCCATCTACAACCGCCCGGCCACGCGCTTCGTAGCCGAGTTCGTGGGCGCGGCCAATGTGTTCGACGGCGCGCGGGCACGCGAGATCGCGGGGGTGGACAGCGTCATGCTGCGGCCCGAGCGCATCCGCCTGGGCCCCTCGCCGCAGGCGCGCCTGAGCGGCGCGGTGATCGACGCGCAGTACTTCGGCTCGTTCTCGCGCGTGCGGGTGGACTGGGGCGGCGAGGCCATCTCGGTGGACCTCAACCCCGAGCTGCACCCCGAGCTGCCCACGCCGGGCGACACGGTGCACCTGCACTGGCAGGCCGATGCGGTGCATCCTCTGCAGCAAGGCGCGGCGCCATGAGCCTGGCTCTGTCCGCCTCCCCGCCGCGGGTGCCGCGTGGCGGCGCGCTGCGCCGGCTTTCGGACCTGCTCTACACCCGCCGTGGCCTGCTGATGGCCGCATTGCTCGGGCCGCCGCTGCTGTGGTTCGGCGTGATCTACCTGGGCTCGCTGTTCGCGCTGCTGGCCAACAGCTTCTTCGGGCTCGACGAGTTCTCCGGCGTGGTGGACCGCACACGCTTCACGCTGCAGAACTTCCGCGAGATGACCGACCCCGCCAACGTGGACGTGGTGCTGCGCACCGTGGCCATGGCGGTCAGCGTCACGCTGGCCTGCGGGCTCATCGCCTTTCCCATCGCCTACTACATGGCGCGGTATGCGCGCGGCCCGCAGAAGGCGCTGCTCTACATCGCGGTGATGCTGCCGCTGTGGTCCAGCTACCTGGTGCGGCTCTATGCGTGGAAGCTGCTGCTGGCCAAGGAGGGCGCGATCTCCTGGGTGCTGGCCGAGGTGCACATGACCTGGCTGCTCGATCTGGTGCTGTCCACACCCGGCATCGGCGGCAACTCGCTCTCGTTTTCGCGCCTGGGCACCTTCATCGTCTTCGTCTACATGTGGCTGCCTTTCATGATCCTGCCGATCCAGGCCGCCATCGAGCGCATCCCTGGCTCGCTGCTCGAAGCCTCCAGCGACCTCGGCGCGCGCGGCGGCACCACCTTCTGGAAGGTGATCTTTCCGCTCGCCATGCCGGGCATCGCGGCCGGTTCCATCTTCACCTTCTCGCTCACGCTGGGCGACTACATCATTCCGCAGGTGATCGGTGACTCCACGCTGTTCATCGGCCAGGTGGTGTACCGCCAGCAGGGTGTGGCAGGCAACGTGCCCTTCGCCGCCGCGTTCTCGCTGGTGCCCATCGTGGTCATCGGCGTCTACCTGTGGATCGCCAAACGCCTGGGGGCCTTCGATGCGCTCTGATCCGTCCAAAGCCGGCTGGGGCCTGAAGGCCGCGACCTGGGCCGGCGTGCTGTTCCTGCACATCCCGCTCGCGCTCATCATCCTCTACGCCTTCAGCGCCGAGGACAAAAGCTACGTGTTCCCGCCGCCGGGCCTCACCACGCAATGGTTCGCCGCGGCCTGGGCGCGGGAGGACGTGTGGGCCGCCATCGGCCTGTCGTTCCGCGTCGCGCTGATCGCCACCGCGCTGGCCATGGTGCTGGGCACGCTGGCGGCGGCCGGCCTGGCGCGCACGCGCTTCTTCGGCCGCGACGCGATCTCGCTGCTGTTGATTTTGCCGATCGCGCTGCCCGGCATCATCACCGGCATCGCGCTGCGCACCGCGTACCACACGATGGAGATCCCGTTCAGCTTCTGGACCATCGTGGTCGGTCACGCCACCTTCTGCGTGGTGGTGGTCTACAACAACGCGGTGGCGCGGCTGCGGCGCACCAGCCCTTCGCTGATCGAGGCCTCGATGGACCTGGGCGCGGACAGCTTCCAGACGATCCGCTACGTGATCCTGCCGCAGCTCGGCTCGGCCCTGCTGGCCGGTGGCCTGCTGGCGTTCGCGCTGAGCTTCGACGAGGTCATCGTCACCACCTTCACCGCCGGGCAGCAGACCACGCTGCCGATCTGGATGCTGCAGGAGCTGATCCGCCCGCGCCAGCGGCCGGTCACCAACGTGGTGGCGGTGGTCATCATCGCGCTCACCTTCATCCCCATCCTGGCCGCGTATTACCTCACGCGCGCCGACGAACAACCCAACGGGCGCTGAGCCCGAACCCCTTCCACCCCGACGGAGACCACCATGGGCAAGACCCCCGATTTCCAAGTCCCGATGTCGACCGAGCTGTACATTGACGGCCAGTTCGTGGCCGGCGAGGGCGAGCGCGAGCGCGTGCTGAACCCGGCCACGGGCGAGGTCATCGCGCAGGTGCCCGAGGCCTCGTACGAACAGATCCACAAGGCGGTGCTGGGGGCCAGCCGCGCGTTCGACAGCTGGAGCGAGACCACGCCCATGGAGCGCTCGCGCCTGCTGCTCAAGGTGGCCGATGCCATCGAGCAACGCGCCGAGCAGTTCGCTCGGCTGGAGTCGCTCAACTGCGGCAAGCCCTATGCGCGCGCGCTGGAGGACGAGATCCCGGCCATCGTCGACTGCTTCCGCTTCTTCGCGGGCGCGGCGCGCTGCATGACGGGGTCGGTGGCCGGCGAGTACCTGCCGGGCCACACCAGCATGATCCGGCGCGACCCGGTGGGCGTGGTCGGTTCGATCGCGCCCTGGAACTACCCGCTGATGATGGCCGCGTGGAAATGCGCGCCCGCGCTCGCGGCCGGCAACACCGTGGTGCTCAAGCCCAGCGAGCAGACGCCGCTGACCACGCTGATGCTCGCGCGCGTGGTGGCCGAGATATTGCCCAAGGGCGTGTTCAACGTGGTCTGCGGGCGCGGCCCCAGCGTGGGCCAGCCGCTGGTGGAGCACCCGCTGGTGCGCATGGTCTCGCTCACCGGCGACGTGTCCACCGGCCGCAAGATCCTGCAGGCCGCCACCGGCACGCTCAAGCGCACCCACCTGGAGCTGGGCGGCAAGGCGCCGGTGCTGGTGTTCGACGACGCCGACATCGACGCGGTGGTGGAGGGCATCCGCACCTTCGGTTACTACAACGCGGGGCAGGACTGCACGGCGGCCTGCCGGCTCTACGCGGGCGCCAAGGTGTACGACCGCCTAGTGGCCGACCTCAGCAGCGCGGTCAAGACCATCCAGATGGGCACGCAGGACGAGGCGGGCGTGGAGCTGGGTCCGCTGATCACCGACCGCCAGCGCGACCGTGTGGCGAGCTTCGTGGAGCGCGCGCAGATGCTGGGCCACATGGAAGTCACCGCCGGCGGCAAGATGCGCTCGGGCAGCGGTTTCTTCTACGAACCCACGGTGATCGCAGGGGCGCGGCAGGACGACGAGATCGTGCGCCGCGAGGTGTTCGGGCCGGTGGTGTCGGTGACGCGCTTCACCGACCCCGAGGAGGCCGTGACCTGGGCCAACGATTCGGAGTACGGCCTGGCTTCATCGGTGTGGACGCAGGACGTGTCGCGCGCACTGCGCGTGGCGCGCAAGCTGCAGTACGGCTGCACCTGGATCAACACCCACTTCATGCTGGCCAACGAGATGCCGCATGGTGGCATGAAGGCCAGCGGCTATGGCAAGGACATGTCGATGTACGCGCTGGAGGACTACACGGTCGCACGCCACGTGATGGCGAAGCTGTGAGGCACCCCCCGCAGCGCTGCGCGCGACCCCCCTGAAAGGGGGGCGACACCTTGGACCGGCGGAGCCGGATACTTGGTGTCTCTGGAGGGGGTGGTCTCGTTCCGGCGGTCGCTTCTTATCTTGCGGCGGGTTCGGCCACGTAGATCTCGACGCGGCGGTTGGCGGCGCGGCCCTGGGCCGTGCTGTTGTCCGCGACGGGTTGGTGCGAGCCTCGGCCGTCGGTGGCGATGCGGCTGGCCGCGACGCCGCGCGCCACGAGGTAGTCGCGCGTGGCGTTGGCGCGGTCGAAGGACAGCGGGTTGTTCACGGCGTCGCTGCCGGTGCTGTCGGTGTGGCCCACGATGGCCACGGCGGTCACCGGGTTGGCGTTGAGCGTGCCGGCGAACTGGCTGAGCACGTTCTGCAGCGTGGGGCTCACGGTCGAACGGCCGGTGGCGAAACCGGCGTCGGCCGGCACGTCGAGCTTGAGGCGGTTGTCGCTGGTCTGGCTCACGCCGATGCCGGTGCCCGCCGTCGCGGCCTCCATCTGCTTCTTCTGCTCCTGCATCTTGTTGGACCAGACATAGCCACCCACCGCGCCCGCGCCGGCACCGAGCACGGCGCCCGTGGCCGCGCCCTTGGAGCCGCCCGTGGCCGCGCCGAGCAGGGCGCCCGCGACGGCACCGATGCCGGCGCCTTTGGCGGTGCCGCTTTGCGTTTCACTCATGTTGGCGCAACCGGCCAGGGCGAGCGCCGCGGCCAGTGTGGTGACCGTCAGGCCTCGGGTCAGATGGATGTTGAAGTTGGACATGGTTTTTCTCCACTGCTTGGTTGAAGGTCGATTGAGACGTGCAAGGCACCCTAAACTTATACCCCTACGGGTTTCAGCCGAAACCTCCTTCAGTTCCTATTTACAAATACTTGCATGAAGAACGTACCACTGGGCACCAGCGCGCTGCGCGTGCCCCCGATCTGCCTGGGCACCATGACGTTTGGGGAGCAGGTGGACGAAGCCACCGCGCACCGCATCCTGGATCGCGCGCTGGAGCGTGAGATCAGCTTCCTCGACGCGGCCGAGATGTACTCGGTGCCGGCGCGCGCCGACACCAGCGGCTCCACCGAAACCATCCTGGGCAACTGGTTCGCCAAGCGGCCGGGCGCGCGCGACAAGCTGGTGCTGGCCACCAAGGTGGCCGGGCCGGCGCGCGGCATGCCCTGGCTGCGCCCCGAGGTGAGCAAGGCCGGCATCATCGAAGCCTGCGAAGCCAGCCTGCGCCGCCTGCAGACCGAGGTGATCGACCTCTACCAGATCCACTGGCCCGCGCGCAACGTGCCGGCCTTTGGCGCGATCTACTTCGACCCGGCCAAGGACAAGCCCGCGCCTTCCGTGCTCGAGCAGCTCGAAGCCCTGGCCGAGCTGGTGAAGGCCGGCAAGGTCAAGGCCATCGGCCTGTCCAACGAGACCCCCTATGGCGTGCACGAGTTCGTGCGCCTGGCCGAGCAGCACGGCCTGCCGCGCGTGGCCACGGTGCAGAACCCGTACTGCCTGATCAACCGCAGTTACGAAAACGGGCTCGACGAAACCTGCCACCGGCTGGATGTGTCGCTGCTGGCGTACTCGCCGCTGGGCTTTGGCCTGCTGAGCGGCAAGTACGACGAGACCGGCCTGGTGGGCAACGCGGGCCGCATGGCGATCTACGAATCGATGCGCAAGCAGCGCTGGGGCCGGCCCGAAGCGCTGGACACCGCGCGCCGCTACAACGCGCTGGCGCGCGAACACGGCCTCACGCCCTCGCAACTCGCGCTGGCCTTCTGCTACACCAACCGGCGCGTGGCCAGCACCATCATCGGTGTGACCACGCTGGCCCAGCTCGACGAGTGCCTGGACGCCTGGGACACGAAGCTTTCGCCCGAGCTGCTGGCGGCGATCGATGCGATCCGCTGGGAAAGCCGCGATCCCGCGCAGTGAGGTGAAGGTTGGCGAAGAAATCGCACGTGAGTGAAACGCCCGCCACCGCCTGGCTCAAGGCGCATGGCGTGGTGTTCACCGAGCACCCCTACGAGTACCTGGAGCACGGTGGCGCGCAGCACAGCGCGCAGGTGCTCGGGTTCGACCCCTTCGCGGTGGTGAAGACGCTGATCATGCAGGACGAGGCGGCCAGGCCGCTGGCGGTGCTGATGCACGGCAACCGCACCGTCTCCACCAAGAACCTGGCGCGGCAGATCGGCGCCAAGTCGGTCGAGCCCTGCAAGCCCGAGGTCGCCAACCGGCACAGCGGGTACTTCGTGGGCGGCACCTCGCCCTTCGGCCTCAAGCGCGACATGCCGGTGTGGGTGGAGGCCACGGTGCTGACCTTGCCGAAGATCTGGATCAACGGCGGGCGCCGGGGTTTTCTCGTCGGCATCGATCCGGCGGTGCTCGCCGGTCCCCTGGGCGCCAAGCCGGTGAACTGCGCGCTGGCAGAATAGCCGCCCAGACACGGCTTCGCGCGCAGACGCGGTGGCCCCACGAGAACGAGGAGCTTGCTTCATGACCTACCCCTTGCTGGCCACGCTGGCCGCCTACCTGATCGGCTCGCTGTCCTTCGCCGTGCTGGTGAGCCGCCTCATGGGGCTGAACGACCCGCGCACCTACGGCAGCAAGAACCCGGGCGCCACCAACGTGCTGCGCTCGGGCAACAAGGCGGCAGCTGTCATCACCCTGCTGCTCGATGCCTTCAAGGGCTGGCTGCCGGTGGTGGCGGTGAAGTGGTGGGGCGAGGCCTATGGCCTGGGCGACGGCACGGTGGCGCTGGTGGGCCTGGCGGCCTTCCTGGGCCACCTGTACCCGGTGTTCTTCCGCTTCCAGGGCGGCAAGGGCGTGGCCACGGCCGCGGGCGTGATCCTCGCGTTCCAGCCCTGGCTGGGGCTGGCGGCGCTGTTGACCTGGCTGATCATCGCCATCTTCTTCCGCTATTCGTCGCTCGCGTCCATCGTCACGGCGGTTTTCGCTCCGGCCTACTTCCTGCTCGGCAACCGGGTGGCCTGGGACGCACCGGGCGTGCAGGTGCTGAGCCTGGCCGTCATGGGCCTGCTGCTGGTGTGGCGGCATTCGGAAAACATCAACCGCCTGCTGGCCGGCACCGAAAGCAAACTGGGAGCGAAGAAGAAATGAGCGATCTGCACAAGGACATCACCCGCAACGGCATGGCCGCGCGCTACAGCGAGGCCGCCGTGTTCAACGGCGTGGTCTACCTCGCGGGCATGGTGCCCGAGCGCGGCGACACCGACATCGCGGGCCAGACGCAGGACGTGCTGGAGCAGGTGCAGCAGCGCCTGCTCGAAGCGGGCAGCGACAAGTCGCGCATCCTGCGCGCGCAGATCTACCTCACGGACATCCGCGACATCGCGGCCATGAACGAGGTGTGGGACGCCTGGGTGGTGCCAGGCACCGCGCCGCCGCGCGCCACGGTGCAGGCCGCGCTGGCTAACCCGGCCTGGCGCATCGAGATCGTGGTGACGGCCGCACAAACACAGACCTCTTGATCCAGAAACACCGCGGAACCGGCTTTGCCGGGCCGCAGGTGTTGCCCCCTTGAGGGGGTGGCGCTCTAATAGCGCCGCTCCAGCGTCAGCTGGTCGTTGTGGCGCTGCATCTGAAAGCGCGTGAGAAAGCTGTTGCCCAGCAGCACATAGGTCATGGGTTGCGGCAGCACGATGGCCGCGACGCTGTACACCTGGGCATCGCCCACGCGCACCGAGTCCAGTTGCACCTGATGGCCCACGACGCGGCCATTGGCGGTGGCCACACCCACTTTGCGGCCCTTGCTGTAGTCAAGCTGGATGCGTTTGGCATCGGACTCGCTGAGGATCACCGTGGTCGCGCCGGTGTCCACCATGAACTGCACGGAGCGCCCGTTGATCTGGCCGGTGGGCATGAAATGGCCCTGAGCGTCGGCGGTGAGCACGATGCGCTGGGCACCGCCGCCATCCTGGCCCGATGAAGACCGGCCCAGGCTGACCGGTGCATCGCCCACCCGCAGGGTCAGGCGCTGGCCGTTGATGTCGAACACGGCCGCCTCGCCCTGCAGGCTCAGCAGCTTCACCCCTTGCTGGATCTGGCCGGGGCTCATGAAACGCGGCGCGGCGCCATCGATGTTCACCAGCGCCTTGCCACCGGCCACACCCGACAGCGCGACCTGCTGGGACAGGGCGGGCAGCGCCAGAAGAAGACCCGCCACGAGCGCGGAGGCCTTGGACCAGAGGCGCCGTGGAACCGGCTTTGCCGGGCCGCCAGCGCCGCCCCCCTGGAGGGGGGTGACGCCGAAGGCGGCGCAGGGGGTGTTCACTTAATCTCTGAAATTGTTGAAGGACAGCGGCAGGTCCTTGAGCTCGCTGCGGATCAGCGCCATGGCGGCCTGCAGGTCGTCGCGCTTGGCCCCGGTCACGCGCACCGCATCGCCCTGGATCGCGCCCTGCACCTTGAGCTTGCTGCCCTTGATGACCTGCTGGATCTTCTTGCCGTCTTCGGTGCTGATGCCGTTGCGCACCTTGACGACCTGCTTGACCTTGTCGCCGCCGGCCTTTTCGACCTTGCCGACATCGAGGAAGCGCGCGTCCACGCCGCGCTTGGTGAGCTTGCCGCGCAGCACGTCGTCGATCTGCTGCAGCTGGAACTCGGCGTCGCCGTGCAGGATGATTTCTTTCTCTTTTTCCTTGAGCTCGATGGCGGCACCGGTGCCCTTGAAATCGAAGCGCGTGCCGATCTCGCGCGTCACCTGGTCCACCGCGTTTTTCACTTCGACGAAATCGGCTTCGAGTACGGTGTCAAAAGAAGGCATGGCTGATGAATCCTGAGGGTGGGTGAGACAATCCGGGGATGGTAGTCGAGAACAACGTGGCGCTCCAGCCATACAACAGTTTTGGCATCGTGGCGCGCGCGCTGCGGCTGGCCCGTGTGCGCGACGAAGCGGAGTTGCGCGCGCTCATGGTGGGCGCCGATTGGCCCGCGCTCACGCGCGAGGCGCCGCCCTTCGTGCTGGGTGGCGGCAGCAACCTGGTGGTGACGGGCGACATCAAGCCGCTGGTGCTCAAGGTGGAGATCCGCGGGCGCCGGCTGGTGGAGGAGTCGGCCCGGGGCTGGCTGGTGGAGGCGGGCGCGGGCGAGAACTGGCACGAGACCGTGGCCTGGACGCTGGCGCAGGGCTGGCCGGGGCTGGAAAACCTGGCCCTGATTCCGGGTTGCGTGGGCGCGTCGCCGGTGCAGAACATCGGCGCCTATGGCGTGGAGCTGCAGGACCGCTTTCATGAGTTGGACGCGATCGACCTGCAGACCGGGCAGAGTTTCACCCTGAACGCCGCGCAGTGCGGTTTCGGTTACCGGGATTCGGTGTTCAAGCACACGCCGGCGGGCGAGAAGGGGCTGGGCCTGGCGGGGCGCGCGCTGATCACGCGGGTGCGTTTCTGGCTGCCCAAGCCCTGGAAGCCGGTGCTGGGCTATGCGGACCTGGAGCGCCGGATGGCCGAGACCGGCATGTCCCATCCCGACGCGCAGCAGATCTTCGACTGGATCTGCGCGATCCGGCGCGCGAAGCTGCCGGACCCGGCGGTGATCGGCAACGCGGGCAGTTTCTTCAAGAACCCGACGGTGAGCGTGGAGCAGTGCGCGGACATCATCGCGCGCGACCCGAAGGTGGTGCACTACCCGATGGCCGACGGCAGCATCAAGCTGGCGGCGGGTTGGCTGATCGACGCCTGTGGCTGGAAGGGCCGGGGCGTGGGGAATGCCGGGGTCTACGAGAAGCAGGCGCTGGTGTTGGTGAACCGGGGTGGGGCGACCGGGGGGGAGGTGATGACCCTGGCGAAGGCCATCCAGACCAGTGTGTATGAGCGGTTCGGGATTTTGCTGGAGCCTGAGCCTGTGGTGGTCTGAGGTTTCTCGCCTGCGCTTCTTCGGGTCCGCCGCCGCCGGGTGGTCGGCTCCGCGAATGTCCTCCGAGTCGGCTTCGCCGCCTCTCCCCCTTTACTTCGCTGCGCCAACCACCCGACGTCGTCGGACCTGCCAGCCGATAGGCACGCCAACAAGAGGGAAAAGCGCGAGCGCCAGCATCTCCCCGGGTCGGGGTGCTCCGGCGTTCTGCGCAGCGGGGTAAAGGAGGAGGCGGCACCAGCCGCCGGGGGACACCCGCGGAGCAGAGCGCCGGAGCACCCCGACCCCGCGAGGTCACTGAAAGAAAGACGTTATTCGCCTTCGAGCTTCAGCATCTGGGAACCCTCACCCAGAGACAGCAGGCCGCTCTTGGCATAGATGCCCAGCTTGGCCCGCGTGTCGGTGATGTCGAGGTTGCGCATGGTCAGCTGGCCGATGCGGTCCAGCGGCGAGAACGGCGCGTCCTCCACCTTCTCCATGCTCAGCCGCTCCGGCGCGTACGTGAGGTTCGCGCTCTCGGTGTTCAGGATCGAATAGTCGTTGCCCCGGCGCAGCTCCACCGTCACCTCGCCCGTGATCGCACGCGCCACCCAGCGCTGCGCCGTCTCGCGCAACATGATGGCCTGCGGATCGAACCAGCGGCCCTGGTACAGCAACCGGCCCAGGCGCAGACCGTTGATGCGGTACTGCTCGATCGTGTCCTCGTTGTGGATGCCCGTCACCAGACGCTCATAGGCGATGAACAGCAGCGCCAGGCCCGGGGCCTCGTAAATGCCACGGCTCTTGGCCTCGATGATGCGGTTCTCGATCTGATCGCTCATGCCCAGGCCATGGCGCCCGCCGATCTGATTGGCCTTCAGGATCAGGTCCACCGGACTCGCGAACGTCTCGCCATTGAGCGCCACCGGCTGGCCCTCTTCGAAACGCACCGTCACCTCCTCGGCCTTCACCGCGCAGTCCTCGCGCCAGAACGGCACGCCCATGATCGGGTTGACGATGCGGATGCCGCTGTTGAGGTGCTCCAGGTCCTTGGCCTCGTGCGTGGCGCCCAGCATGTTGCTGTCGGTGCTGTAGGCCTTCTCGGCGCTCATCTTGTAGCCGAAGCCGTTGGCCGTCATGAACGCGCTCATCTCGGCGCGGCCGCCCAGCTCGTCGATGAACAGCTGGTCCAGCCAGGGCTTGTAGATCTTCAGGCTCGGGTTGGTCAGCAGACCGTAGCGGTAGAAGCGCTCGATGTCGTTGCCCTTGAAGGTCGAGCCGTCGCCCCAGATGTGGACGTCGTCCTCCTTCATCGCGGCCACCAGCATGGTGCCCGTGACCGCGCGGCCCAGCGGCGTGGTGTTGAAGTAGGTCACGCCGGCCGTGCTGATGTGGAAGGCGCCGCACTGCAGCGCGGCAATGCCTTCGTGCGCCAGCTGCGTGCGGCAGTCGATCAGGCGCGCCTTCTCGGCGCCGTAGGCCAGGGCCTTGCGCGGGATCTCGTCGTAGTCCGGCTCGTCGGGCTGGCCCAGGTTCGCGGTGTAGGCGTAGGGGATCGCGCCTTTCTGCTTCATCCACAGCAGCGCGGCAGAGGTGTCCAGGCCGCCGGAGAAGGCGATGCCGACTTTCTGTTGGGTGGGGAGGTTCTGAAGAATGGTGGCCATGGCGTCGTTCTTTCGGCGGCGAGGGTCGATCAGCCGAAATGGCAGATGTAGTGGTAGGGCTCGGTCACGCGGATCTGGAAGCTGCTGTTGCCCGGCACGTTGAATTTCTCGCCAGGGCCCGACTTCTTCCACTCCGTGGTGCCCGCCAGCAGGTACTCGCAGCCGCCGGCCACGCATTCCATGATCTCGGGCGCGCCGGTGTTGAAGGTGAGGGTGGCGGGCAGCACCACGCCGACCGACTTTTTCGTGCCATCGGCCAGGGTGATGCCGTGGCTGACGCACTTGCCGTCGAAGTACACGTTGGCCTGGGTGTTGACGGTCACGCCGTCGAATTGGGTGGTGCTCATGGTGTTGGAGGGGGAGTAAAGCGAAGACGAAAGGCGAAACCGCGATTTTAGGCCGCGGGCCGGGGCGCGCCGCGCCGGCTCAGAGGCGCTGCTGCCAGGCGGTGGCGTCGAAGCCCACGGTGATGGCACCGTCGGCCCACTGCACGACCGGGCGCTTGATCACGCTCGAGTTCGCCAGCGCCACGGCGCGGGCGCTCGCGGCGTCTTTCACGCCGGTGCGCGTGGCCTCGTCGAGCTGGCGCCAGGTGGTGCCCTTGCGGTTGATCACGGTCTCCCAGCCGGCGGCGGTCAGCCAGCGGTCGAGCGCGGCCTCGGGCACGCCCTGTTTCTTGAAATCGTGGAAGTGGTGCTCGACGCCGTGTTCCGCCAGCCAGGTGCGGGCCTTCTTGACGGTGTCGCAGTTGGGGATGCCATGAACGGTGATCATGGCCCGCATTGTCCGCCATGTCCCCGCGGCCCCGGGCCCGGGACAGCGATGGGACAATCCTGCCCATGCTTGACATTCCCGTGCCCGATCACCCCACCACCCTGGCCGACTGGCTGGCCCATGCCGAACGCCTGCACCCGGTCACCATCGACATGGGGCTGGAGCGTGTGCAGCGCGTGGCCCAGCGCATGGGCCTGGCGCTGGACTGCCCGGTGATCACGGTCGCCGGCACCAACGGCAAGGGCTCCACCTGCGCGATGCTGGAGGCCGTCTACACGCAGTCGGGCTACCGCACCGGCGTCTACACCTCGCCCCACCTGGTGCATTTCGAGGAGCGCTGCCGCGTCGCGGGCGAGGCGGTGGCCGCCAGCGACCTGGTGCCGGCCTTCGCCGAGGTGGAGGTGGCCCGCAAGGGACAGGCTGGCGACGAGGGCGGCGAGATCAGCCTGAGCTATTTCGAAATCACCACGCTCGCCATCCTGCGCACGCTCTCGCGCAGCGGGCTTGACGTGGCGATTCTCGAGGTGGGCCTGGGCGGCCGGCTGGACGCGGTGAACATCATCGACGCCGATTGCGCGGTCATCACCAGCATCGCCCTCGACCACATGGCCCTGCTGGGCAACGACCGCGAGGCCATCGGCTTCGAGAAGGCCGGCATCATGCGCACCGGCCGCCCGGTGGTGGTGAGCGACCCGGTGCCGCCGCAGAGCATCCTGGACCGCGCGCTGGAGATCGGCGCCGAGCTCTGGCGCCTGGGCAAGGACTTCCATTTCGCGGGCGACCAGCAGCAATGGGGCTGGGCCATGCACCCCTCGCACGGCGGGCGGCGCTACGCCGGCCTGGCCTACCCGGCGCTGCGCGGCGCGAACCAGCTGGTCAACGCCTCGGGCGTGCTGGCGGCGGTGGAGGCCCTGCGCGGGCGGCTGCCGGTGACGGCGCAGGCGGTGCGCAACGGCCTGGCCCTGGTGGAGCTGCCCGGGCGCTTCCAGATCGTGCCGGGCACGCCCACCCTGGTGCTGGACGTGGCGCACAACCCGCATTCGGTGGCCGCGCTCGCGGCCAACCTCGACGCCATGGGCTTCTACCCCACCACGCACGCCGTGTTCGGCGCCATGGCCGACAAGGACCTGGGCGCCATGCTGGACCGCATCGCGCCGCTGATCGACCGCTGGCACCTCACCAACCTGCCCCTGCCGCGCGCCAGTTCGGCCGCCGCCCTGGCCGAACAGCTGGAGGCCCATCCCCAATGCAAGGGCCGGGTGGCGGGAAGGCACACCGACCCCATGGACGCCCTGCGGGCCGCGGTGTCCGCCGCGGACCCCGCTGATAGAATCGTGGTCTTCGGATCGTTCTACACCGTGGGTGGCGTATTGCAGGACGGCGTGCCCCGAATGTCGGCGAAACACCTGTCCGCCTAGCCTTTTATCGCCACGGTCCCCCCGATGTTCAAATCCCGTTCAGGTTCCCAGGGCAACGCCTCGACCCCCCCGCCGCAGAGCATCGAGGCCGTGCGCCGCCGCGCCCGCCACCGCCTGATCGGCGCCAGCGTGCTCGTGCTGCTGGGTGTGGTCGGCTTCCCGCTGCTGTTCGACACGCAGCCACGCCCGATTCCCGTCGACATTCCCATCGAGATCCCGGCCAAGGGCACACCCGCGCCGGTCGCCAAGCCCGCCGCCACCAAGCCGCCTGCCGCCGCCAGCGCACCGCTGACGGTGCGTGAGGGCCTGGGTGCCCGCGAGGAGGTGGTCGAAGCCGCACCCAAACCCGCCCCAGCTGCCGCCCCAGCGCCCACACCGGCGCCTGCGCCCGTGGCCGCCGCGCCGGCACCTGCACCCGCCAAGCCCGCTGCCCCGTCGCCCGCCGAGGCCGACCGGGCCCGCGCGCTGCTCGAAGGCAAGCCGGCCGCCGCGCCCGCCAGCGCCGCCGCCAAACCAGCCGCTGGCACCGAGCGCCTCGTGGTGCAGGTGGGCGCGTTTTCGGAAGAGGCCGGCGCGCGCGCCGTGCGCCAGAAACTGGAAGGTGCGGGTCTCAAGACCTACACGCACGTCGCCCAGACGCCCGATGGCAAGCGCATCCGGGTGCGCGTGGGCCCGTTCGAGAACCGCGCGGACGCCGAGAAGGCCGCCGCCCGTGTGAAGGCCCTGGGCCTGACCGCCGCCGTCCTGACGCTGTGACGTCGGGTGGGGTGACGCGCTGATGGCCTTGACCGACTGGGTGCTGCTCACGGTGTTGCTGCTGTCGGTGCTGCTGGGGTTGTGGCGCGGTCTGGTGTACGAGGTGTTGTCGGTGGCGGGTTGGGTGGCGGCCTTCGTGCTGGCCCAGGCCTTCGCCGATGAGGCCGGGACCTGGTTGCCGATGGACGGCCTGTCGCCGCCCATGCGGGTGGCGTTCGGTTTTGTCCTGGTGTTCGTGGTGGTGGCTTTCGCCGCCGGCCTGGGGGCCTGGCTGGTGCAGAAATTGGTGGCCTCGGTCGGCCTGCGACCGGTGGACCGGGTGCTCGGAGGCGCGTTCGGCCTCTTGCGCGGTGGGGTGATCCTGCTGGCGGTGGCGCTCGTGGTGAGCATGACGCAGATGGAGGGGGCGGCGTGGTGGCGCGAGTCGGCCACCGCTTCCGTGCTGTCGGCCTCGCTGCACGAGATCAAGCCCTTGTTGCCCGAGGCCGTGGCCCGATATATCCGTTAGTTTTCCTGAGGATTCAATCATGTGTGGAATCGTGGGCGTGGTCAGCAAGACGCCAGTCAATCAGCTCATCTACGACGCGCTGTTGCTGTTGCAACACCGGGGCCAGGACGCCGCCGGCATCGTGACCCAGCAGGGCCGCAAGTTCTTCATGCACAAGGCCAAGGGCATGGTGCGCGACATCTTCCGCACCCGCAACATGCGCGCCTTGCCCGGCCTGTGCGGCCTGGGCCAGGTGCGTTACCCCACCGCGGGCAATGCCTTCAGCGAGGAAGAGGCGCAGCCCTTCTACGTGAACGCGCCCTTCGGCCTGGTGCTGGTGCACAACGGCAACCTGACCAACGCCAAGGCGCTGGCCCAGGAGCTGTTCCAGACCGACCACCGCCATGTCAACACCGAGAGCGACTCCGAGGTGCTGCTCAACGTGCTGGCGCACGAGCTGGAGAAGGTCACGCGCGGCATCACCCTCAAGCCGGCCGATGTCTTCGCCGCCGTGCGCGGCGTGCACCGGCGCGTGAAGGGCTCCTACGCCGTGGTGGCGCTGATCGCCGGCCACGGCCTGCTGGCCTTCCGAGATCCCCATGGCATCCGCCCGCTGTGCCTGGGCCGCAACAAGGACGGCGGCGTGATGGTGGCCAGCGAGTCCGTCACGCTGGAAGGCAACGGCTTCGAGTTCGACCGCGATCTGCAGCCCGGTGAAGCGGTGTTCGTCGACCTCGAAGGCCAGATGCAGTTCGAGCAGTGCGCCGACAAGGTCAGCCACAACCCCTGCATCTTCGAGTTCGTCTACCTGGCCCGGCCCGACTCGGTGATGGACGGCATCTCGGTCTACCAGGCGCGCCTGAACCTGGGCGTGACGCTGGCCAAGCGCGTGGTCTCCACCGTGCCGCCGAACGAGATCGACGTGGTGATCCCGATTCCCGAGTCCTCGCGCCCGAGCGCCATGGAACTGGCCCAGCTGCTGGGCCTGCCGTACCGCGAAGGTTTCGTGAAGAACCGCTACGTGGGCCGCACCTTCATCATGCCGGGGCAGGGCGTGCGCAAGAAGTCGGTGCGCCAGAAACTCAATGTGATCGGCAGCGAATTCAAGGGCCGCAACGTGCTGCTGGTGGACGACTCCATTGTGCGCGGCACCACCAGCCGCGAGATCGTGCAGATGGCGCGCGATGCCGGTGCGCGCAAGGTCTACCTGGCCAGCGCCGCGCCGCCCGTGCGCTACCCCAATGTCTACGGCATCGACATGCCCACGCCCGACGAACTCGTGGCCCATGGCCGCACCGTCGACGAGGTGCGCGAGATCATCGGCTGCGACGCGCTGATCTACCAGGACGTGGACGCGATGAAGCAGGCCATCGGCTCGCTCAATCCCAAGCTCGACGGCTTCGATGCCTCGTGCTTCGACGGCGTGTACGTCACCGGCGACATCACGCCGGCCGACATCGCCCGCCTCAACGCCGGCCGCGACCAGAACGAAGAGGGCGAGGAAGACACCTCGCGCCTCGCCTTGCCCAATGCCCAGGTCGTCTGACACCCCATCTTCATGAACGCCAAGAAACCTGACCTGCACCGCGACACGCTCGCCGTGCGCGAAGCCGTCGAACGAAGCCCGTACGGCGAGAACTCCGAAGCCCTGTACCTCACCAGCGGCTACGTGCAACCCAGCGCGGAAGCCGCCGCACGCCGCTTCGCCGGCGACGAGGACGGCTTCACCTACGGCCGCTACGGCAACCCCACGGTGGCCAGCTTCGAGCAGCGCCTGGCCGCGCTCGAAGGCGCCGAGGCCTGCATCTCCACCGCCTCGGGCATGTCGGCCATCCTCATGATGTGCCTGGGCCTGCTCAAGGCCGGCGACCACGTGGTGTGCTCACACTCCATGTTCGGCTCCACCATCAAGCTGATCGGGTCGGATCTCGCCAAGTTCGGCGTCGAGTCCAGCTTCGTGTCGCAGACCGACGTCGCGGCTTGGAAGGCGGCCGTCAAGCCGAACACGCGCCTGATGTTCGCCGAGACGCCGACCAACCCGCTCACCGAGGTCTGCGACATCCGCGCGCTGGCCGACATCGCCCACGCCGCCGGCGCGCTGCTGTGCGTGGACAACTGCTTCGCCACGCCGGCCCTGCAGCGCCCCATGGCGCTGGGCGCCGACATCGTCATGCACTCCGGCACCAAGTACCTCGACGGTCAGGGCCGCGTGATGGCCGGTGCCCTGTGCGCTAGCCAGGACCTGGTGACCAAGACCTTCCTGCCGGTGCTCAAGAGCTCGGGCATGACGCTCGCGCCTTTCAATGCCTGGGTCGTGCTCAAGGGCCTGGAGACGCTGGACATCCGCATGCGCGCCCAGTCGGCCAACGCCCTGGCGCTGGCGCAGTGGCTGGAGGCCCACCCGTCGGTGGCCCGCGTGTATTACCCCGGGCTGGCCAGCCACCCGCAGCACGCGCTGGCGATGGCGCAGCAGTCGGGCTGCGGCGGTGCCGTGCTGTCCTTCGAGGTGAAGGGCGCCGACCCCGAGCAGGCCCGCACGCGCGCCTTCCACGTGCTCGATTCGCTGCAGGTGATGTCGCTCTCCACCAACCTCGGCGACACCAAGACCCTGGTGGCCCACCCGGCCAGCACCTCGCACGGCCGCCTGACCGAAGCGCAGCGCCAGACGGCGGGCGTGGTGCAAGGCCTGATCCGCGTGGCGGTGGGGCTGGAGCACCTGGGCGATATCCAGGCCGATCTTGACCGTGGTCTTTCTTCCTTCTGACATGTCCGCACCCATCCGCACCCGCTTCGCCCCGTCGCCCACCGGCTTCATCCACCTGGGCAACATCCGCTCCGCGCTCTACCCCTGGGCGTTCGCGCGCTCCACCGGTGGCGCCTTCATCCTGCGCATCGAAGACACCGACCTCGAACGCTCCTCGCAAGCCGCGGTGGACGTGATCATCGAAGGCATGAAATGGCTCGGCCTCGACCACGACGAAGGGCCGTTCTATCAGATGCAGCGCATGGACCGCTACAAGGCCGTGCTCGCCGAGATGGTGGCGGGCGGCCTGGTGTACCCCTGCTACATGAGCGTGGCCGAACTCGACGCCCTGCGCGAGAAGCAGATGGCCGCGAAAGAGAAGCCGCGCTACGACGGCACCTGGCGGCCCGAGCCCGGCAAGACCCTGCCGCCCGTGCCCGAAGGCGTGAAACCCGTGTTGCGCTTCAAGAACCCGCAGGGCGGCGTGGTGGCCTGGGACGACAAGGTCAAGGGCCGCATCGAGATCGCCAACGACGAACTCGACGACCTCGTGATCGCGCGGCCCGACGGCACGCCCACCTACAACTTCTGCGTGGTGGTGGACGACATCGACATGGCCATCAGCCACGTGATCCGCGGCGACGACCACGTGAACAACACGCCGCGCCAGATCAACATCTTCCGCGCGCTCGGCAAGGAGCCGCCGGTGTACGCCCACCTGCCCACCGTGCTCAACGAGCAGGGCGAGAAGATGAGCAAGCGCAACGGCGCCAAGCCCGTCACGCAGTACCGCGACGAAGGCTACCTGCCCGACGCCATGGTGAACTACCTCGCGCGCCTGGGCTGGAGCCACGGCGACGACGAGATCTTCAGCCGCGCGCAGTTCCTCGAATGGTTCAACCTCGACCACCTGGGTCGCAGCGCCGCGCAGTTCGACGAAGCCAAGCTCAAGTGGGTCAACGCGCAGCACCTCAAGGCCATGGCCGACGACGCGCTCGCGCCGCTGGTGGCCGCGCACCTGCAGCAGCAGGGCATCACGACGGACGCGCGCCTGCCGCGCATCTGCGGCCTGTTCAAGGACCGCTGCGACACCACCGTGGCGCTGGCCCAGTGGGCCAAGGCTTTTTACGCCGACATCACGCCCGACGCCGACGAGCGCGCGCAACACATCACCGACGCCGTGCGGCCCGTGCTGGCCACGCTGGCGGAGAAGCTCGCGGCCTGTGCCTGGGACAAGGCCAGCCTCTCGGCGGCCATCAAGGAAGTGCTCGCCGCGCACGGCCTGAAGATGCCGCAACTGGCCATGCCGGTGCGCGTGCTGGTGATGGGCACGGCCCAGACGCCGTCGCTCGATGCGGTGCTCGAACTGCAAAATCGTGACGTTGTTCTGCACCGTTTGCAGAACGCCTGAAAAAATCGCCTATAATTTGAGGCTTGCTGAAATGCACTGAGCGACAAGTCGCAAAGGGCGGTCAGCAAACCCTGTGGGGGTATAGCTCAGCTGGGAGAGCGCTTGCATGGCATGCAAGAGGTCAGCGGTTCGATCCCGCTTACCTCCACCAAGGATTGAAGTCGCGAAGAGGTTTTCATCGCGGCATCGGCAGAAAAAACAAGCTCTGTCGCTGCTACAATGGAAGGCTCTTTGAGTCCAGGTTATGACCCTATCGTCTAGAGGCCTAGGACATCACCCTTTCACGGTGAGTACCGGGGTTCGAATCCCCGTAGGGTCGCCAAACAAGCCGCAAGGCAAGTAGGCAACAAGTGGTTGGCACTTGGTTCGCAAGAACGAACGCCATCTACCAGGAGTGGTAGTTCAGTTGGTTAGAATACCGGCCTGTCACGCCGGGGGTCGCGGGTTCGAGCCCCGTCCACTCCGCCAAATAAATCAATGGGTTACGTGAGAAATCGCGTAGCCCATTTTGGTTTCTGGCACCCGATATTTCGGCGCTGTCCTTCAAGCGGAGGACAGACGGCCGAATGACCGTCGTCTAGATTGGCATCCATCCACGATGGAAGCCAAAGACATGTTCATTCGAAACTGCTGGTACGTCGCCGCCTGGGCGCACGAGATCCCCGAACAAGGCCTGTTTTCCCGCGTCATTCTGGGCGAGCCGCTGCTCCTGTACCGCCTGGCCAATGGCGAGACCGTCGCGCTGGAAGACCGGTGCTGTCACCGCCTCGCACCGCTTTCCGCCGGTCGGCGCGAGGGCGACTGCGTGCGCTGTGGTTACCACGGGCTGAAGTTCTCGCCCGACGGCGCCTGCGTCGAAGCGCCAGGCCTCGACCGCATCCCCATCAAGGCGAAGGTGCGCAGCTACCCCGTTGCCGTGCGGAACCGGTGGGTGTTCGTCTGGATGGGCGATCCGGGTCTCGCGGACACCTCGCTGCTGCCGGACAACTTCTCCTGCGACCACCCCGAGTGGCACTACCAGCCGGGCTATCTGCACTATGAGACGCCCTACATGCTCATCTGCGACAACCTGCTGGACTTTTCGCACCTGTCGTACGTGCACGAGAACACTCTGGGAGGCTCCACGCGGATCGCCCAGTCGAAACCCGAAGTGGAGCGTGTGCCGCAGGGCATCCGGGTCACGCGCCACGTGCCGGACGTGCCGCCCTCCGCGTACTGGCGCTCGTTCCACGAGTTCGAAGGCAACGTCGACCGCTGGTTCATCTACGACTTCCTGCTGCCCGGCACCCTCATCATGGACTCCGGCGGGCGCCCGACGGGCCAGGCCGAGGGCGACATGGCGGGCGCGGTGCGGCTGCACAGCTGCCAAACGCTGACCCCCGAGACGGCAACCTCCACCCACTACTTCTTCCAGCAGGCCTACCACGCGCCCGCGCCCATTCCCGGGACCACGGCCACCATCTTCCAGGGACTGCTCGCCGCCTTCGAGGAAGACCGCTCGATCATCACGGCCCAGTACCGGAACCTGCTTCTCGATCCCGCCGCGCCCATGCTGCCCATGGCGATGGACCACGCGCTGGTGCAGTTCCGCCGCCTCGTGGACAGCGAGCTGGCGAAGGAGCGCGAGCGCGCGCCCGCTCGCCCGGCGGTCGTCGCGGCCTAGCACAGAACAACACCCCCCATCCAGGAGACAACCCCATGATCCGTCGAACCATCCTCCGTCTGTTGGCGCTCGTCGGCGCCGCCGCGCTGCCCTTCGCGGTGCTCGCTCAGGCGCCCGCTGCATTCCCGAACAAGCCCATCCGCATCGTGGCCTCCGCGGCCGCTGGCGGCGCCACGGACTTCGTCGCCCGAACCGTGGGGGAGCGTTTGTCCAAGCAGCTCGGCCAACCGGTCATCGTGGACAACAAGGCAGGGGCGAACGGTGCCCTGGGCGCTTCCGAGGTGGCGCGCGCCGCACCGGACGGGTACACGCTGCTGGTGACCTTGGGCGACACCCTGATCAACAACGTGGCGATGTACAAGACGCTGTCCTACGACCCGTTCAAGGATTTCAGCTACATCACGCAGGCCGTCCGCAGCCCGGCGGTGATTTCCGCGAACGCCGACCTCCCCGTCAAGACCATGGCCGACTTCAGGCGCTACGCGGCCGAGCAGCGCGGCAAGCTGACCTATGGCTCGTGGGGGCCCGGTGGCCTGGGCCATCTGGCGGGTGAACAGCTCAACCGCATCATCGGTGCGGAAATGGTCCATGTGCCTCAGCGCGGCGAGGCGCCGGTGATGGCCGACCTGCTGTCGAAAACCGTCAGCGTGGGCCTGACCTCGGCCGGACTGGCCAAGCAGCATGTGCTGGCGGGCAAGGTGACCGCATTGGCCATCATGGGCAAAGAGCGGTCGCCGGCCCTGCCGCAAGTCCCGACCATGCGGGAGCAAGGTTTTGACGACCCCTTGTTCGATGCGGCCGTCTACATCGCCTTCGTCGCGCCGGCCAGGACGCCCGAGCCCGTGGTGAAGAAACTCGCGGACGAGATCCGAAAAATTCTGGCGGACCCCGAAGTCGGTCGGTTGATGAACGAGCGGGGCCTGGACATCATGAACAGCACCCCCAGGGAGTTCGAAGCCAGCCACCGCGCGGAGGCCGAGGTGATCCTCAAGCGGATCAAGGACTTCGGGCTGGTGGCGCAGTAAGAAGAGGGTGCCAGGCAGGTCGACCCGCGGTCGCGCGCCCGCGGACCGGGTAAGTCCTATTGGTGCCCTGCCGGCGAGGTTTCAAACTGGCTGCGCCATGCGCTCCACCTGGAATGTCCTCACGCCACCGCCCGGCCACCACGTGGACGCGGCGGCCATGAACCTGCTGCTCGATGTGCCAACGAGCAGCGCACCCGGGCGCGGGCTGCTGAACTTCATCAACGCGCACGTGGAGGTGGACTACCTCTCCCTGGTCGAGTACGCGGGCGCGATCCCCTCTCAGGTGGATGGATGCACGCACCGGCCCAGCCTGCCCAATATCACGGGCGAGTGCTTTGCCCGTTACAAGCGGCAGTACAGCCAGCTGGACGAGGTGACCCGCCTGGCGGGACGGGTCCAGCAGGATGTGCATCCTTCGCCAGATGTGACGGTGGTGCACTATGGCCTGGACGATATTCCGGACATCTGCTGGCGGCAGGAGATTTTCGAACACTCGAAACTCACCGGCCGGTTGAGCTTCCTGTATGCGCCGGTCGCCCGCACCGCGTTTGCCATCAACCTCTACCGCGATGTGTCCTGCGGGCCCTTCGCGCCGAGGGAGATCGATCGCCTGACCGCCATCGCGCCCATCCTTCGCAAGGTGCACCTCAACGCCCTGCATGTCCGACGGCAGCGCCTGCATGCGCAGGCGCGCAAGGCCCTGGTCGAACAGAACCTGCTGGAACGCGCACCCCGGTTGTCCGAGCGCGAGCGCGAGGTCTGCGTGGGCATCGTCGATGGGCTCAGTGTGGACGCCATCGCCGCCGACATGGGCGTCGCCCCGTCCACGGTCCAGACCCTGCGCAAACGCGCCTACATCAAGCTGGGCATCGAGGCGCGCAGCGAGTTGCTGCTGCTGTCGAACTGACAGGACATCGACCGATCGCGTTGCCTGGACCCCTGACCAGGCGGGCGTGCCTTGGTCAGAGGCACCAGGGCCTGGGCGATGTATTCAAACCCCAGTAGAAGCGCCTCTGGCTCGGCGTCAGTGCGCCTGGGTGTACAGGACGAGGGCGTGGGTCTGGTTCAGCTCGCGCGGGTTGTTGGCCAGCAGCCTTTGCACGCCCATGGCGGCATCGGCCAGCATGGGCAGGTCGTTGGCGGCGATGCCCACCTCGCGCAGCCGCTGCGGCATCGGGGCTTGCGCCACGTGCCCGGCCATGGTGGCGATGAAGGCCTCGGCCGCTTCAGCATCGCCGGCCCCGTGCAACGCCGGGTTCAGTGCCCGCGCGAGTTCGGCGTAGCGCGCGCCCGCCGCGGGCAGGTTGAAGCGCAGCACCGGTACCATGACCAGGGCGTTGGCCAGGCCGTGGGGCACGTGGAAGTGGCTGCCCAGCGGGTGGGCGAGGGCGTGGATCGCGGCCACCGGCGCGTTGGCGAAGGCCATGCCGGCCAGCATCGAGCCCAGCAGCATGCCTTCCCGCGCTTCGATGTCGTCGCCCTGGGCGATCACGCGCCCGAGGTGGCGGTCGAGCAGCTGGAGCGCGCGCACCGCCAGCGCGTCGGAGATCGGGTTCTTCAGGTGGCGGGTGGTGTAGGCCTCGATGGCGTGCACCATCGCATCCACGCCGGTCATGGCGGTGGGCGCGGGCGGCAGGGCCAGGGTCAGCTGGGCGTCCAGCACGGCGACATCGGGGTACAGCAGCGAGCTGATGACGCCGCGTTTCTGGTGGTCCGGGGTGGAGACCACGGAGGTGGGCGTGGCCTCGGAACCGGTGCCGGCCGTGGTCGGCACCTGGATCAGCGGCAGGCGCGGCCCGGTCGCGCGCTGCGGCCCGTAGATGTCGGCCAGCGGCTGGGGGCTGGCCGCGAGCAGCGCGACCAGCTTGGCGGTGTCCAGCGAGCTGCCGCCGCCCAGGCCGATGACGCAGTCGGCCCCGGCGGCACGAGCCGCGTCCACCGCCGCGAGCACCACGTGCTCGGGCGGGTCGGCCTCCACCTTGTCGTGCACCGTCACGCGCAGCCCGGCCTTGCGCAGCGCGGCCACCGGGGCGTCGATCAGGCCTGCGCGCACCAGGCCGGCGTCGGTGACGACGAAGGCATGCCGGCGTCCTTGCAGCAGCGGTGCGAGTCGCAGGGCCGCGCCGCGCTCGCAGACGATGCGGGGTGGGGTTTCGAATAGGAAGCTGGACATGGAGCGGGAAATGAAAGGCGAAGCAAGGCCCCTCGCCGTCGATCGGGCGATGTCGTTCACAGACGAGGGGGAGGGGCGCGGCGCGCCCGGGCGGTCAGTTGATGGAGATCTTGGTGCGCGTGATCAGCTCACCGTAGGTCTTGTGGTCCTTGCGCAGCACGTTGCCGAGCTCGGCCGGGGTGGTGGTGACGCTCTCGAACCCCATGGCCTGCACGCGCTCGATGGAGGTGGGCTTCTTCAGGCTCTTGTTGATCTCGGCGTTCAGGCGGCGGATCACGTCGTCGGGCGTGCCGGCGGGGGCGAAGACGCCGTGCCAGCCGCTGATCTTCTCCAACTCGGGCAGGCCCACTTCGCGGAAGGTGGGCACGTCGGGCAGGGCGGCCGCGCGCTTGGGGCCGATCACGGCCAGCGCCTTGAGCTTGCCTGCCTTCACATGGATGGCGCTGCCCGAGTCGAAGGTGAAGTCCACCACGCCGGCCAGCAGGTCCTGGATCGAAGGCGCCAGGCCCTTGTAGGCGAGGTGCTCGGCCTGGGTATCGGTCTCCAGGTTCAGCAGGGCGCCCGCCACGTGCGGGAAGGAACCGTTGCCGGTGGAGGAGTAGTTCAGTTTGCCGGGGCTGGCCTTCATCTTCTCGACCAGGCCCTTGACGTCGCTCACGCCCACCTTGGGGTGGGCCAGCAGGGCCATGTTGAGGCCGGCCGTCATGGCGACGGGCGCGAAGTCCTTGATCGGGTCGAACGGCACCTTGTCCATGACGTAGGGGCCCAGCGTCAGCGTGCTGGAGGCCAGCATCAGCAGCGTGTGGCCGTCGGCCGGCGCGCGGCGCACGAACTCGGCGGCGATGTTGCCGTTGGCGCCCGCGCGGTTGTCGATCACCACCGGCTGTCCCAGGGCCTCGCCCATGTCCTTGGCCACCATGCGCGCGATGGCGTCGATGGTGCCGCCGGCCGGCACCGAGACCACGATGGTCACGGGTTTGGAGGGGAAGGACTGGGCCGCGGCGAAGGGGGCAAAGGCCGAAACGATCAGGGCGGGGAGCAGTTGTCGGATCACGGGGGACTACCTCGGTTCTTGGGGGAATGGGTGAAGGGGATGAGGGAAATTCTAGGGAGGCACCCGGGAGCGCAAGGCACTTTCTTGTTAACCTCTGGTTGACGATTTCGCCCTTGACCACCACCCACGTTTCGCTTCCCATGCCTGTGTCCTCGCTGCTCAACGGACGCCATTTCCAGATCTTCACCGCGGTGATGCGCAGCCGGGGGTTGGGCGAGGCCGCGCTCAAGCTGGGCATTTCCAAGGCCGCTGTCAGCAAGACCCTGGGCCTGCTGGAGCGCGAGACCGGCGTCGAGCTGTTCACGCGCCAGGGTGGCCGGCTGGAGCCCACCGCCGCGGCCCGCCGCCTGCTGCCGCGCGCCGAGCAGGCGGCCAACCACCTGGCCTGGGCGCTCGCCGAAGCCGCCACGCTGGACCAGGCCTCGAACCGCACGGTGACGGTGGCGGCGCACGCGCCCCCTTTGATCGCCATCCTCCCCGGCGCGATCCAGCGCTTCAAGCTCAGCCACCCCGAGGTCAAGGTGCGGGTGCGGGTGGAGGGCCCGCCGGAGGTGCTGCGGCTGGTCGCCCACCACGAGGTCGACCTGGGCGTCACCAACCCGCCCGCGCCCAACACCATCAGCGCCGTGGAACTGTGCGAGCGCCGCACCATCTCCGAGGACTTGCTGGTGGTGGCCATGCACCGGCGCCACCCCCTGGTGGCCAAGGCCCTGGTGCGGCCGCAGGACCTGGTGGACGCCGAGGTGATCGCGCTGCCGGAGGAGTCGCCCACCTCGATCCTGGTGCGCGCCACGCTGCAGGAAGCCGGCGTGCTGGTGGGGCAGGGCACGATCGCCAGCACCTCCATGGGGGTGTGCGCGCTGGTGCAGCAGAACGTGGGCATCGGGCTGATCAACCCCATGCTGCTGTCCACCGGCATCTTCCCGGACATCGTGACGCGGCCCTTCCGGCCGCGCATCGAGCTCGGGACGGAGATCTACCGCTCGGCGATCCGCCCCCTCAGCGACGAGGCGCAGGTGCTGGCCGGCTACCTCGAGGAAGTGGCGCTGGCGCTGCCCGGCTCGCCCTCGGCGGGCAAGGCCCTCCCACGCGCATCGGCCGCGAAGTGACCGCGCGCCCTCAGGCCGCGCGCTCCAGCCAGCCCAGCCGCACCAGCCCGGTGGACAGGGCGGTGCCGCAGACGATGACCACGCCGCAGCCGATCATCCAGGGCGTGATGACCTCGTTGAGGAAGACCGAGCCGTAGACCAGCGCGAACACCGGCACCAGGAAGGTGACGGTCAGCGCGCGGCTCGGGCCGGCCTTCTCGATCAGGTGGAAAAAAATGATGTAGGCGATGGCCGTGCACAGCAGGGCCACGGCCGCGACCGCGCCCCAGGCGGTGCTGCTCACCGGCTGGCTGGGCCACAGCAAGGCGGTGGGAATGGCCAGGCCCAGGGCCGCGCCGATCTGGCTGCCGGTGGCGGTGGCCAGCGGGTGGGCGCCCGTGAGGTAGCGCTTGGTGAAGCTCGCGGCGATGCCGTAGAACAGGGTGGCGAGCAAGCAGGCCACCATGGCGATCAGCGTGCTGGCCACAGGGCCGTCGCTCACCACGCCGGCCGCGCTGAAGCCGGACTTGCCGATCACCAGCAGCGTGACGCCGGCGAAGCCGATCGCCAGGCCCAGCATGCGCGAGCCGCCCGGCCGGTCCTTGAGCCAGAGCCAGGCCACCAGCGCGCCCGACAGCGGCACGGTGGCATTGAGGATGGAGGTCAGGCCGGTGGGGATGTGCAGCACGGCGTAGGCGAACAGTGCGAAGGGGATGCCGGAGTTGAGCAGGCCGACGAACAGGATGGGCCGGGCGCGCGAGCGGAAGTCGGCCCACACGCCCTTGATGAAGAACACCGGCAGCAGGAAGAGGGCGGCGAGCGCGACGCGCAGGCCGGCCGTGGGCAGGGCGCCGAACTCGGCGCCGCCCAGGCGCATGAACAGGAAGGAGGCGCCCCACAGGGCGGCCAGCAGCAGGAATTCCAGGACGAGGGTGGGGCTCATGGCGTCAAAGTATGCATGGCGCCCCGGGTGTCACGGCGCGCGATTGATGCCGGATGGGGCATGGATTGATGAGTGGAGCGGCACAATGCCGTTCGTCGCGCGTGCTTCACAGCCGGGTGGCGCCTTCGAGCGAGAGCAGGGCGGTCTTGCGATCCAGCCCACCCGCGTAGCCGGTGAGCGAGCCATCGGTGCCCAGCACGCGGTGGCAGGGCACCACCACGCTCATCGGGTTGCGGCCGACCGCCGCCCCCAGCGCGCGCACCGCGGCCGGTTTGCCGATGGCCACGCTCAGGCGCCCGTAGCTGGTGGTGGCGCCGGGCGCGATGCCCAACAAGGCCTGCCACACCTGCTGCTGGAAGGGCGTGCCCATGCTCAGGTCCAGCGGCAGCTCGAAGTGCTGGCGCTGCCCGGCGAAGTACTGCGTGAGCTGCTCGATGGCCTGGCGCAGCACCGGGTGGTCGGGGTCGTGGCGCCAGGCCGAGCGGTCCGGGCCGTGGCGCTGCCCGTCGAACCAGACGCCACTCAGGCCGCGCGGGGTGGCCGCCAGCGTCATGGCGCCCATCGGGCCTTGCCAGGTGGTGAAGACGGTGAGGGGATCGTGTTTCATGCGGAGGCTCCTGTGGATGAGACGACGTGGCCTGCCGACCAGGCGCGCACGACGGCGTAGCTGCGCCAGGGTTTCCAGGCGAGGGAGGCGGCTTCGGCCTCGCGGGCCGGGTGTTTGTTTTCGCGCACGCCCATGACCTTGTGCAGTGCCACGTCACCCGCGGGGAAGGCGTCGGGCCAGCGCAGGGCGCGCATGGCGATGTACTGCGCGGTCCAGTCGCCGATGCCCGGCATGGCCTTGAGGGCGGTGAGGGTGGCGGGCACGTCGGCGCTGCCGTTGAGCACCAGGCCCTGCTCGGCCACGCCGCGCGCCAGCGCCACGATGGCGGCCTGGCGCTGCCGCACGATGCCGAGTTCTCCCAGGCCGTCGCCTTCGGCCTGGGCCAATGCGGCGGGCGTGGGGAACAGGCGGGAGAGGCCGGCGTGCGGCGTCTCGATGGGCTCGCCGAAGCGGTTCACCAGCCGCTGCGCGAGCGTGCGCGCGGCCGCCACGGTGATCTGCTGGCCCAGCACCGCGCGCACCGCGAGTTCGAAGCCGTCGAGCGCGCCCGGCACCCGCAGGCCATCGCCGGCCGGGAACGCGCCGTGCAGCACGGCGTTGATGGCGGTCGGGTCGGCGTCCAGGTCGAGCGCGGCGCGCAGGCGGTGAATCACCTGGGGCAAGACCTCGCGCAGGTCGTCGCTCACGCGCAGCTCGAGCTGGCTGCGGGCCTCGTCGAAGCCGGCCACCAGCCAGCCCGTGTGGGTGCGCCCGCCCAGCTCCATGCGCAGGGTCTGACCCAGTCGCAGGCCCTGTTCGTCGATGAAGGCCACGCCGTCGATCAGGCGCTGGCGGAAGAAGCCCAGCGTGGCCGCCACGTCGTACGGCGGCCGGTAGCCCAGCCGCACCGTCGTGCCCTGGCCGGTGTCGCGTGCGCGGGTGGCGGTTTCGCGCCGCAGCTGGGTGGGATTGAGCCGGTAGTGTTCGAGAAAGGCCGCGTTGAAGCGCCGCACGCTGGCAAAACCGCTGGCCAGGGCGATCTGCGTGACTGGCAGGTCGGTGTCGGCCAGCAGCTGTTTGGCCGTGAGCAGCTTGCGCGTGAGCAAGTATTGCAGCGGCGAGACGCCCAGGCGGTCCTCGAACACGCGCCGCAGGTGCCGGTCGCTCACGCCCAGCCGCGCCGCCAGGCGCTCGCCCATCGCGCCGCCGTCGTCGTCCTGCCAGTGCTGGGGGTCGTCCAGCCACAACGTGGCCTGCTGCACCAGGATGGTGGAGGCGTCTTCCGTCGACCAGTGCCGCTCGCGCGGCGCCAGCTCGGGCCGGCAGCGCAGGCAGGGCCGGAAGCCCGCCTGTTCGGCCTGCGCGGCGTGCGCGAAGAAACGGCAGTTCTCGCGCCGGGGCGTGCGCACGCGGCACACCGGTCGGCAGTAGATGCCGGTGGAGGTGACGGCGGTGAAGAACTGGCCGTCGAAGCGCGCGTCGTGCGAGCACAGCGCGCGGTAGCAGGCGTCTTCGTCGATGCGGTCTGAGCGGTTCATGGCTGTCATGGTAGGCCGTTCGGACGGGGTTGACTGGCCGTTTCCGGACATGTGCCTCCGGCATGATGGGTACCCCCCTCCTACAATGCCCGTTTTGCCCGTCACGAGGAAAAACTCCATGCAAGTTGCCGCGTCCATCTTCAAGGCCTACGACATCCGGGGCGTCACCCCCACCGCGTTGAACGAAGGCGTGGCCGAGGCATTGGGCCTGGCCTTCGGCACCCGGGCCCTGGAACTGGGCGAAAAGACCGTGGCCGTGGGCCGCGACGGCCGCCTGAGCGGACCGGCCCTGTCCGCCGCGCTCATCCGGGGCCTGGTGGCCGCCGGGGTGGACGTGATCGACATCGGCCTGGCCACCACGCCCATGCTGTACTTCGCGGCCAGCACGCTGTGCACCAGCGGCATCCAGGTCACGGGCAGCCACAACCCCAGGGACTACAACGGTTTCAAGATGGTGCTGGCCGGTCGCGCGATCTACGGCGATGACATCCAGGCCCTGCGCAAGGCCATGGAAGCCGAGACGCACCGCCGGGCCGAGGGCGGGCGTGTGCGCCTGATCAATGTGCAGGCCGCGTACCAGGCCCGCATCGTGTCCGACGCCAAGCTCGCGCGCCCCATGAAGCTGGTGGTGGACTGCGGCAACGGCGTGGCCGGCGCCTCGGCCCCGGCGATCTTCCGCGCGCTGGGCTGCGAGGTGATCGAACTCTTCAGCGAGGTGGATGGCAACTTCCCCAACCACCACCCGGACCCGAGCAAGCCCGAGAACCTGCAGGACGTGATCCGCACCCTGCGCGAGACCGACGCCGAACTTGGCCTGGCCTTCGACGGCGACGGCGACCGCCTGGGCATCGTCACCAAGGACGGCCAGACCATCTACCCGGACCGCCAGATGATCCTGTTCGCGCAGGACGTGCTCTCGCGCGTGCCCGGCGGCGACATCGTGTTCGACGTGAAGTGCTCGCAGCGCCTGGCCCCGGCGATCGAGGCGGCCGGTGGTGTGGCCCACATCTACAAGACCGGCCACTCGCTGATCAAGGCGCGCATGAAGGAGCTGGACAGCCCGCTGGGCGGCGAGATGAGCGGCCACATCTTCTTCAAGGAGCGCTGGTTCGGTTTCGACGACGGGACCTACGCCGGCGCGCGCCTGCTGGAAATCCTCAGCCGCAGCCCCGACGCGAGCGCCGTGCTCAACGCCCTGCCCACCAGCCACAGCACGCCCGAGCTCAATGTGGCCTGCGCCGAAGGCGAGCCGCACGCGGTGGTGGAGAAGCTGGTCGCACTGGCGAAGTTCGACGCGCCGGCCAAGCTCTCCACCATCGACGGCGTGCGCGTGGACTGGCCCGACGGCTTCGGTCTGATCCGCGCCTCCAACACCACGCCGGTGCTGGTGCTGCGCTTCGAAGGCCAGACCACCGAGGCGCTGCACCGCATCGAGGCCACCATGCTGGCGCTGCTGAAGCAGGCCAAGCCCGATGCCGTGGTCGGCGCCAGCGCGCATTGAGATGAACGCCGACGAGCTGCTCGACCAGGTCACCGTCGTCCTGGTCACGTACCACAGCGCCCATTGCCTGGATGCGCTGGATGCGCTGCTCGCGCACTGCCCGCACGTGGTGATCTCGGACAACGGCAGCACCGACGACACCCCCGCGCTGGCGCGCGCGCGCTGGCCGCAGGCCACCGTGCTCGAGCACGGCCGCAACCTCGGTTTCGGTGCCGCGAACAACCGCGCGCTCGCCGCCACGCGCACGCCGCTGGCCTTGCTGGTCAACCCCGATTGCGAAGTCACGCCCGAGGGCCTGCGCGAGCTGGTGCGGGTGGCCAACGGCATGCCCGAGGCCGCCATCGTGGCGCCGCAGCTCGAAGGCGCGCCCGGGCGGCCCGATGTGAACTACCGCTGGCCGAGCACCGCCTGGTCCTCGCGCGGGCCCGGCGCCGGAGGCCCTGCCTGCGTGGGTTTCGTGGTCGGCGCGGCCATGCTGTTCCGGCTCTCGCGTTTCGAGGGCGTGGGCTTCTTCGACGAGCGCTTCTTCCTGTACTACGAAGACGACGACCTCTGCCTGCGGCTGTTCCAGCAGCAGCGGCCCATCGTCGTGTGGCCCGCCGTGGCCGCCGTGCACCGCGCGCGCGGCTCGGTCAAGGGCAAGACGCCCTGGAAGAGCGAGTACCTGCGCGGCTACCACCATGCCCAGTCCAAGCTCATCTACACCGCCAAGCACCGCTCGCACGCGAAGGCGCGGCGCCAGCGCTGGTCGGTGCTGCTGGGCACCACGGTGGCCCTGCCGCTGCGCGCGATCGCGTGGTCACCCCGCCTGCTCGCGCGCATGGCCGGGCGCTGGATGGGCCTGGTGCGCTGG
>Ga0247823_10000081_pt1 | contig 70989 bp, 61 predicted proteins | sample 13C_PalmiticAcid_2_FD_192426 | JGI IMG/M metagenome (GOLD analysis project Ga0247823, IMG submission 192426) | Soil microbial communities from agricultural site in Penn Yan, New York, United States - 13C_PalmiticAcid_Day30 | ecosystem: Environmental > Terrestrial > Soil > Agricultural land... | reverse complement strand
CTCCCCTTTGTTGTTCTGATCCTCCCTTCCCCCATCAAGGGGGAAGGGAGGATCAGAACAACAAAGGGGAGCGCTCGGGCCGGAGCGCTCCCCTCGTCGTGCGGCGGGCTGGGAGGCGCGCCGCGCGGCCGTCGCCCCGGAAGAAGGCGACGGATCTCGTTGCGGGCGGACCCTCAGGCCCGCTCGTGAACCGCTTCCTCGGCCGCCAGCGGCTGGGGCAGGCGGCTGACCATTTCCTTCGGGCACACCTGCCAGAAGAGGTCGCGGGCGCGGTCCCAGTCGCGCAGCAGGCTCTCGGCGAAGGCCGAGTCCGTCTCGCGGGCGTGCTCGGCGATCAGCGAGCGCAGCACGCCTTCCCAGTAGGGCGAGGCCAGGCGCTGCACGATGATGCTCTCGGGGTTGTAGTTGGCCGAGAAGCGGTCGTGCTGGTCGAGCACGAAGGCCATGCCCCCGGTCATGCCCGCGCCGAAGTTGCCGCCCGTGGGCCCGAGGATCACCACCTGGCCGCCGGTCATGTATTCGCAGCCGTTGGCGCCGCAGCCTTCGACCACCGTGGTGGCGCCCGAGTTGCGGACGGCGAAGCGCTCACCGGCCTGGCCGGCCGCGAACAGGCGGCCCGAGGTGGCCCCGAACAGCACGGTGTTGCCGATCAGGGTGTTGGTCTCCGGCGCCGCCAGTCCGCGCGGCGGCTTGATGGTGATCGTCGCGCCCGACAGGCCCTTGCCGACATAGTCGTTGGCCTCGCCGGTCAGCTCGATGCGCAGGCCCTGCACCGCGAAGGCGCCCAGGCTCTGGCCGGCCGAGCCCTTGAGCTGGACCGTCAGGTGGCCGGCGGGCAGGCCCTTCATGCCGAACTTGCGGACGATGTGGCTCGAGGTGCGGGTGCCGATGGTGCGCGCCGTGCTGCGGACCGTGTAGGTCAGCTGCATCTTCTCGCCGCGCTCCAGCAGCGGAGCGGCGTCGCGAACGATCTGGGCGTCCAGCGTGTCGGGCACCGCGTTGCGGCCGACGACCGTGTTGTACGGCTTGTTCGAGCCCGGATCGGCGCGAACCAGAAGCGGGTTCAGGTCGAGGTCGTCGAGGTGCTCGCCGCCGCGCGAAACCTGCGCCAGCAGGTCGGTGCGGCCGACGATTTCCTGCAAGGACTTGAAGCCCAGGCCCGCCAGGATCTCGCGCACTTCCTCGGCCACGAAGGTGAAGAGGTTCACGACCTTGTCCGGCGTGCCGGTGAACTTGGCGCGCAGCGCTTCGTCCTGGGTGCAGACGCCCACCGGGCAGGTGTTGGAGTGGCACTGGCGCACCATGATGCAGCCCATCGCCACCAGCGAGGCGGTGCCGATGCCGAACTCCTCGGCGCCCATCATCGCGGCGATGACCACGTCGCGGCCCGTGCGCATGCCGCCGTCGGCCCGCAGGACCACCGAGTGGCGCAGGTTGTTCAGCGTCAGCACCTGATTGGCTTCCGACAGGCCCATCTCCCACGGACCGCCGGCGTACTTCACCGAGGTCTGGGGCGAGGCGCCCGTGCCGCCGACGCCGCCGGCGACCAGGATCACGTCCGCTTTCGCCTTGGCCACGCCGGCGGCGATGGCGCCGATGCCGGTGGCCGCGACCAGCTTCACCGTGACCCGGGCGATCGGGTTGATCTGCTTCAGGTCGTAGATGAGCTGGGCCAGGTCCTCGATCGAATAGATGTCGTGGTGCGGCGGCGGGCTGATCAGCATCACTCCAGGCGTGGAGTGACGCAGACGCGCGATCATCTCGGTGACCTTGAAGCCGGGCAGTTGCCCGCCTTCGCCGGGCTTGGCGCCCTGGGCGACCTTGATCTCCAGCTCGACGCACTGGTTCAGGTACTCGGCGGTGACGCCGAAGCGGCCAGACGCGACCTGCTTGATGGCGCTGTTGGGGTTGTCGCCGTTCGGCAGCGGCTTGTAGCGGGCCGAGTCCTCGCCGCCCTCGCCCGACACCGAGCGGGCGCCGATGCGGTTCATGGCGATGTTCAGCGCGCCGTGGGCCTCGGGGCTCAGGGCCCCCAGGCTCATGCCCGGCGTGACGAAGCGCTTGCGGATCTCGTTGACGCTCTCGACGTCGTCGGTCGAGATCGGGTTGCGGTCCGAGCGCCAGTCGAGCAGGTCGCGCAGCTGGATCGGCTTCTGCGTGCGCAGGCCCGAGGACCAGCGGCGATAGAGCTCGTAGTCGCCGGTGTCGCAGGCGCTCTGCAGGGTGTGCATCAGGCGCGCCTCGAAGGCGTGGGCCTCGCCCGAGCGGCGCGACTTGTAGAGGCCGCCGACCGGCAGGGTCACCGCCGACAGCTCCCAGGCCTTGCGGTGCAGCTCGACGGTCTTGGTCTCGATGCCGGCCAGGCCGATGCCCGAGATGCGCGAGGGCATGCCGGGGAAGAACTCGGCGGCCAGAGCGCGCGACAGGCCGACGGCTTCGAAGTTGTAGCCGCCGCGGTACGAGGAGATGACGCTGATGCCCATCTTGGAGATGATCTTCAGCAGGCCGCCCTCGATGGCGCCCTTGAAGTTCAGGCACACGTCGCGCAGCGTCTTGTCGCCGGCCAGGCCGCGCTCCAGGCGGTCCTGGAAGCTCTCCTGCGCCAGGTAGGCGTTGACCGCCGTGGCGCCGACGCCGACCAGCACCGCGAAGTAGTGCGTGTCCAGGCACTCGGCCGAGCGCACGACCAGCGAGACGTAGGAGCGCAGGCCCTTGGCCACGAGGTGAGCGTGCACGCCGCCGGTGGCCAGGATCATCGGCAGGCCGACGCGGCCTTCGTCGCTGGCCTCGTCGGTCAGGACGATGGCGCCGCAGCCGCGCAGCACGGCGTCCTCGGCCTCGGCGCGGATGCGGTCGAGGTTGGCGCGCAGGGCGTCGCCGGCGCGGGCCTCGGCCGCCGGCAGCGGCATGGTGCAGTCGATGACCGCGACGTTCTTCTCGCCCAGCAGCTCGCGGATGCGGATGTACATGCCGGTGGTCAGCACGGGGCTTTCCAGCACGTACACGTCGGCCTGGGCGGCGTCCTGGGCCAGGATGTTGCCGAGGTTCTTGAAGCGGGTCTTCAGGCTCATGACGCCGGTCTCCCGCAGGGGGTCGATCGGCGGGTTGGTCACCTGGCTGAAGTTCTGGCGGAAGTAGTGCGACAGCGGGCGGTACTTCTCCGACAGCACCGCCAGCGGCGTGTCGTCGCCCATCGAGCCGACGGCTTCCTTGCCGTCCTCGACCATCGGGGCGAGGATCATCTCCAGGTCTTCGAGGCTGTAGCCGGCGGCGGCCTGGCGGCGGGTCAGCTCCTCGCGGCCGTAGCTGCGCGGCTCGGGACCGGGCGCGATCTCCTTCTCGAGATCGACCATGTTGCCCAGCCACTCGGTGTAGGGGTGGCGGCCGGCCAGTTCGTCGACGATCTCGTCCTCGCCGTAGAGCTTGCCCTCGTTCAGGTCGATGGCGATCATCCGGCCCGGCGCGATGGCCAGCTTGCGGGTGATGCGGCTTTCCTCGACGCCGCACATGCCCGCTTCCGAGCCCATGATGACCAGGCCGTCGTCGGTATAGGCCACGCGCAGCGGGCGCAGGCCCGAGCGGTCCTTGCCGGCCACGACCCAGCGGCCGTCGGTGGCGCACAGGGCGGCCGGACCGTCCCAGGGCTCCATCACGGCGTTGCAGTAGGAATAGAGCGCCTTGTGCTCGTCGCTCATGTTGGGGTTGGAGGCCTCGGGCACCAGCAGGGCCTTGGCCATCGGCGCGTCGCGGCCGGCGCGGACCAGCACCTCGAAGGTGTTGTCCAGGCTGGCGCTATCCGAACCGCCCGGCTGGATCACCGGCTTCACGTCGTCCCCGAACTCACCGAAGGCGTCGGCCGCCATCTTGATCTCGTGGGACTTCATCCAGTTGATGTTGCCCTTGATCGTGTTGATCTCGCCGTTGTGGGCGAGCATCCGGAAGGGCTGGGCCAGACGCCACTGCGGGAAGGTGTTGGTCGAGTAGCGCTGGTGGAAGATCGCCACGGCGGCGGCGAAGCGCTCGTCCTTCAGGTCCGGATAGAACTCGTCGATCGACTCGGCCAGGAACATGCCCTTGTAGATCAGCGAACGGGCCGAGAACGAGCAGATGTAGAAGTCGCTGATGTTCTGGGCGTGCACGCGCTTTTCGATGCGCTTGCGGCACAGGAACAGGGCGCGCTCCAGCGCCTCGCCCTCCAGGCCGGCCGGACCGGCCAGCATGATCTGCTCGATTTCCGGACGCGTGGCGTTGGCCTTCTCGCCGATCACCGAGGTGTCGACGGGCACCTGGCGCCAGCCGTAGATGTAGAAGCCGAAGCGCAGGGCCTCGGCCTCGACGATCGTGCGGCAGGTCTCCTGGGCGCCCAGGTCGGTGCGCGGCAGGAAGATCTGGCCGACGGCGATCGGACCTTGGCGCAGGGCGTGGCCGGTGCGGCGCACCTGGTCGATGAAGAAGTCCTGCGGGACGCTGACGAGCACGCCGGCGCCGTCGCCGGTCTTGCCGTCGGCGTCCACCGCGCCGCGGTGCCACAGGGCCTTCAGGGCCTTGATCGCCAGTTCGACGACCTCGCGGCGCGGCTGGCCGTCGATGGCGCAGACCAGGCCGACGCCGCAGGCGTCGCGCTCGGTGGTCGGGTCGTAGGCGTGGCCGTCGATGAGGGCCTGGCGGTTCTTCAGATAGAGGTCGATCTGGCTCATGGTCTGATCTCTCTTTCCTTATTCCGCCGCGATCAGCGCGGGAGCGCCGGCCTTGGCCTTCAGGTAGCGGTGGATGGCGTCGGCGGCGTCGCGGCCGTCCTTGATCGCCCACACCACCAGCGAGGCGCCGCGGACGATGTCGCCGGCGGCGAAGACGCCGTCGAGGTTGGTCATCTGGTTGCGGACGTCGGCCTTCACCGTGCCCCAACGGGTGGTCTTCAGGTCGGGCGCCGACCAGGTCTGCGGCAGGTTCTCGGGTTCGAAGCCCAGGGCCTTGACCACCAGCTGGGCCGGACGGTCGAAGTCGCCGCCAGGGATCTCTTCGGGGCTGCGGCGGCCCGAGGCGTCCGGGGCGCCCAGGCGCATGCGGATGGCCTTCACGCCGGTGACGGCGTCGGCGTCGCCCGACAGGGCGCGCGGGGCGGCCAGCCATTCGAAGGTGACGCCTTCTTCCTCGGCGTTGGCCACTTCGCGCAGCGAGCCGGGCATGTTGGCCTTGTCGCGGCGATAGAGGCAGGTGACCGAGGTCGCGCCCTGGCGGATGGCCGTGCGCACGCAGTCCATGGCGGTGTCGCCGCCGCCGACCACGACCACGTCCTTGCCTTGGGCGTTCAGCTCGCCGCTGTCATAGGCCGGCACGTCGTCGCCCAGGGTCTTCTTGTTGGAGGCGATCAGGTAGTCGAGCGCGGGCACCACGCCCTTGTCGCCCGAGCCCGGAACGGTCAGGTCGCGCGCGGCGTAGACGCCGACGGCGATCAGCACGGCGTCATGCTGGGCGCGCAGGTCTTCCAGGGTGGCGTCCTTGCCGACCTCGAAGCCGAGCTTGAAGGTGACGCCGCCGTCGGCCAGGCGCTGGGTGCGGCGCTCGACGACGTCCTTTTCCAGCTTGAAGCCGGGGATGCCGTAGATCAGCAGGCCGCCGGCGCGGTCGTGGCGGTCGTAGACGGTGACGGCGTAGCCCTGCTCGCGCAGCTTCTCGGCGGCGGCCAGGCCCGCGGGCCCGGCGCCGACGACGCCGATCGACTGGCCGCGGTCGGCGGCGGCCACGAGCGGCTTCACCCAGCCCATCTCCCAGGCCTTGTCGGTCAGGTAGCGTTCGACCGAGCCGATCGTCACGGTGCCGTGACCCGACTGCTCTATGACGCAGTTGCCTTCGCAGAGGCGGTCCTGCGGGCAGATGCGGCCGCAGACTTCCGGCATCGAGTTGGTGGCCTGCGACAGGGCGTAGGCTTCCTCCAGCCGGCCTTCGGCGGTCATCCGCAGCCAGTCGGGGATGTTGTTGTGCAGCGGGCAGTGGGTTTGGCAGTAGGGCACGCCGCACTGCGAGCAGCGCGAGGCCTGCTCGTTGGCTTTGGCGTCGATGAAGTCGGCGTAGATCTCGTGAAAGTCGCCGTTGCGCTCTTCGGCCGCCCGCTTTTCAGGCGTGCGACGCGCGACGGTCGTGAATTTCAACATGCGCTCGGCCATGCGCCTTCCCTCGCCCCCGTTGCCGGGGAAAAATTTGCTTGCGAGGGCCTCATACGGACTCTTCAGGGCAATAAGAATGCGGTGGTAAAATTAGTGTACGAATATATCCGTGACGTCGCCATGGTCATTGCGAGCGACTCGCAGCTATGCCCTAAATTGGTCCACTTTTTGGATAAACCCTTTCTTTACCGTGTCGGGCGCACGCCCGTTTCCGCTCGTAAGGGCCTGTTTCACAAGGGAATGACATGCCGGATTGGCTGATCGCGATCGTGCTGGGCCTGATCGAGGGCCTGACCGAGTTCATTCCCGTCTCGTCGACCGGGCACCTGCTGCTGGTCGGCCACTTCCTGGGCTTCCACAGCCCGGGCAACACCTTCCAAGTGCTGATCCAGCTGGGCGCGATCCTGGCGATCACCAGCGTCTATTTCGGGCGGCTGTGGGGCCTTCTGACGACCCTGACGACCAATCCGGGCTCGCGCCGGTTCGTGATCGGCATCCTGCTGGCCTTCCTGCCGGCGGTGTTCGTCGGCGTGCTGGCCCACGACTTCATCAAGACCGTGCTCTACGAGAGCCCGACGCTGGTCTGCACCACCCTGATCGTCGGCGGTTTCATCCTGCTGGGTCTGGACCGCATGAAGTTCGAGCCCAGGCACACCGACGTGGCCGACTATCCGCTGAAGACGGCCTTCATCATCGGCCTCTTCCAGTGCCTGGCCCTGGTGCCCGGCGTCTCGCGCTCGGGGGCGACCATCGCCGGCGCCCTGCTGCTGAAGTGCGACAAGCGCTCGGCCGCCGAGTTCAGCTTCTTTCTCGCCATGCCGACCATGGCCGGCGCCTTCGCCTACGACCTCTACAAGAACATCGACCAGCTCAGCACCAAGGACATGGGCATGATCGGCCTGGGCTTCGTCGCCGCGCTGATCTCGGGCGTGTTCGTGGTCAAGACGGTGCTGAACTTCATCACCCGCCACGGCTTCGCGCCCTTCGCCTACTGGCGGATCGCCGTTGGCGTGGTGGGCCTGGCTCTGCTCTACATCCCGCGCTGAGGCGGCCGCGGCCCTTCTCCCCTTTGCGGGAGAAGGTGTCGGCGTAAGCCGACGGGTGAGGGGTTTCTCAAAAGCAAAACGCCGCGACAGCCGATCAGCTGTCGCGGCGTTTTTCGTTGGTGCGACCCCTCACCCGACCTCCCTGCGGGAGGCCACCCTCTCCCGCAAGGGGAGAGGGAAGGTTTGGATCAGAACGCGCCGGCCGGGGTCGGGGCGTACTGGCCGCCCTTGCGGTAGCGGTAGAGGTAGGACGGCACGACGGCCTCGACGGCGGTCGGGACGATCCCGAGGTCGGCCAGGCCCTTGGCGCCCGGCGCGACGACGTTGTCGCCGGCCTTCAGCAGGGCGACCTGGTCGGTGGTCAGAGGCGGGGCCAGCGGCAGGAGCGAGGCCTGGATGTCGCCCAGCTTGCCCACCAGGCCCGCGATCGGCCAGGGCAGGGGCGCCAGCACGCGGGCGCGGCCGGTCTCGGTCAGAACGAGCTCGAGCAGCTCCTTGAACGTGTAGACGGCCGGGCCGCCCAGCTCATAGGTCTGGCCCTGCGCGCCCGGGGTGGCGATGATCTTGGCGATGGCGGCGGCCACGTCGCCGACGAACACCGGCTGGAACTTGGTGGCGCCGCCGCCGACCAGCGGCAGGGCCGGGGCGGTCGCGGCCAACTGGCCGAACTTGTTGAAGAACTTGTCTTCCTGGCCGAACACCACCGACGGGCGCACGATGGTGGCGGTCGGGAAGGCGGCGCGGACGGCGGCTTCGCCCTCGGCCTTGGTGCGGGCGTACTTGGCGTCCGAATCGGCGTTGGCGCCGATGGCCGAGACCTGCACCAGGCGCTTGACGCCCGCGGCGGCGGCCTGCTCGGCCACGGTCTTGGCGCCCATGGCGTGCAGGCTCTGGAACTGCTGGCGGCCGCTTTCCCACAGCACGCCCACCAGGTTGACGGCCGCCTCGGCGCCGTCCAGCGCGCGGGCCACCGAGGCCTCGTTGCGCACATTGGCCTGGATCACCTCGATCTGGCCGACATCGCCCAGCATGCGCATGCGATAGGCCAGATTGGGCTGACGCACGGCCACGCGCACGCGATAGCCCGACTTGGCGAGGGCGCGCACCACCTGGCTTCCTACGAAGCCCGAGCCGCCGAACACCGTGACCAGACCCTGCATCTTCATTCCTCGTCGCTGCGATGAAGGGGGGATTAGACGAGCCTGGGGATGTTCGCAAGAAAAGTGAGAAATGCGATTGACGCCGCCGGAACCTTTGCATAAACGTCCCGGCCTCGCAGCGGCCCAACGGGTTGCGCCGCGGGCCCAGGTGGCGGAATTGGTAGACGCGCTGGCTTCAGGTGCCAGTGACCGAAAGGTCGTGGAGGTTCGAGTCCTCTCCTGGGCACCACCCCTCTCGCAAGCATGCGAAGAGCGGGTGGCGCCAAGCTTTCCTTACAATAGATACTCCGTTCATCTGGCGTGCATCGCCGACGCTCCACTATAAGACGTCGGAGCGGCGCCGGTCGCGACGACGCCGACGCGTGGAGACGAAAGACACTTGGCCAGCTTTGTTCATGAAGGCGACCTGCCCGACGGCGTGTTCGCCGGGGCGACCGCGATCGCCATCGATTCGGAAACCATGGGCCTGCGCCTCGGGCGCGATCCGCTGTGCGTGGTGCAGCTGTCGTCCGGCGACGGCGACGCCCACGTGGTGCGCCTGGACCGCTCGACCTATCACGCGCCGAACCTGAAGAAGCTGCTGGCCGATCCGGCCGTGCTGAAGCTTTTCCACTTCGGTCGCTTCGACATCGCCATGTTCCTGCTGCATCTGGGCGTCATGACGGCCCCCGTGTACTGCACGAAGATCGCTTCCAAGCTCGCCCGCACCTATACCGACCGCCACGGCCTCAAGGACGTGACGCGCGAGCTGATGGGCGTGGAGCTGTCCAAGGCCCAGCAGAGCTCCGACTGGGGCGCTGATTCGCTGAGCCCCGAGCAGGTGGCCTACGCCGCCTCGGACGTTCTGCATCTGCATGGCCTGCGCGAGCGTTTGAACGCCATGCTGGTGCGCGAGGGCCGCATGGCCCTGGCCCAGGCCGCCTTCGACTATCTGCCCCACCGCGCCGCGCTCGACCTGGCCGGCTGGGAAGACGTCGACATCTTCGCGCACGCTTAAGGAGAGACGAGCCGTGGTGGACGTGGCGATGAGGGGCGGCTTCAAGCGCGATCTGCGGCGCTGGCGCCGTCGCTCGCGCCTGGTCCGCGGCGCGCGCCTGCTGCTGCCGGTGGCCATCCTCGCCCTGGTCGGCGCGTCCGTTGGCCAGGTGATCTGGCGCACGGTGACCGCCGCCGAGCGCGCGCCGGAAAGGCCCCAGGCCCAGATCCGCATGCTCAACCCGCGCTTCTACGGCCAGTCCAGCGAAGGCCGGGCCTTCCTGATCACCGCCCGCTCGGCGGTCCGCGACGACGCCGACCTCAAGCGCGTGCTGCTGGACGATCCGACCCTGACGCTGGGCACCGACGAGCCCAAGCCGACGCGGGTCACCTCCAAAAACGGCGTCTATCGCGAGGACACCCTCAAGCTCGTGCTGCGCGGCGACGTGCGCATGGACGACGGGGGCGGCTATCGCTTCGCGTCGGACGAGGCTTTCGTCGACACCAAGACCGGCGTGATCACCGGAGAAACCCTGCTGCAGGGCGAAGGCCCCACAGGACAGGTGAAATCCAACGCTTATTCCGTATATGACAAGGGCGACCGCATCGTTTTCCGGGGCGGCGTGAAAACGCGCCTGGACCGCGTCGACGGCGACGGGAACTAGAGGACGATGCGACAGATGAGGGCGAGGTCGATGAAACGAGCAATGGCGGTCGCTATCGCCGCGAGCCTCCTTGGGGGGCTTTCGGCCGCTCCGGCCCTGGCGCAGAACAGTTCCAGCGCGCCGGTCGACATCTCGGCCGACGAGCAGGAGACCATCTCCAGCCAGTGCAAGACGATCTTCCGCGGCGCCGTCGAGGTGCTGCAGGAGACCTCGCGCCTGCGCGCCGCCAAGATGACCCTCTACAATCAGAAGAAGGCCAAGAGCGGCGACGGCAGCGGCTGCGGCAACGTCGACCGGGTCGAGGCCGAGGGCGAGGTGTTCTACGTCACGCCCAAGCAGACCGTGCGCGGCGACCGGGCGACCTACGACTACGCCTCCAACACCATCGTCGTGACCGGCAACGTCATCGCCATCCAGGGCCAGGATGTGGCCCGCGGCGACCGCATGGTGGTCAACACCAAGACCAACGACGTGCGGATGGAATCGACCACCAAGGGCGCGGGCAAGAAGAACCGCGTGCGCGCCGTGGTCTATCCCAGCACCGCGGACGACGCCAGCAAGCCCAAGCCCTGAGAGCCGTGATGCAATTCAACTCCCTGGGCGGCGGTTCGACCGAGGACGGCCTCTATGTCGACGGCGTCGGCAAGACCTTCGGCGACCGGCCGGTCGTCAAGAACGTCTCGCTGCGCCTCAAGCGCGGCGAGGTGGTCGGCCTCCTGGGGCCCAACGGCGCCGGCAAGACCACGACCTTCTACATGGTCACGGGCCTGATCGCCGCCGACTACGGCTCGATCTATCTCGACGGCGAGGACATCACCGCCCAGCCGATGTTCCAGCGCGCCCGCCTGGGCGTCGGCTACCTGCCGCAGGAGGCCTCGATCTTCCGCGGCATGACGGTCGAGCAGAACGTCATGGCCGTGGTTGAGATGCGCCAGAAGAACCAGCGCGTGGCGCGCGAGACGGTGACCAGCATCCTCGAGGAGCTGCGGATCACCCACATCCGCAAGTCGCCGGCCGTGGCCCTGTCGGGCGGCGAGCGCCGCCGCGTGGAAATCGCCCGCGCCCTGGCCAGCGAGCCGTCGTTCATGCTGCTCGACGAGCCGTTCGCCGGCATCGACCCGCTGGCCATCTCCGACATCCGCGAGGTCGTGAACTATCTCAAGAACCGCGGCATCGGCATCCTGATCACCGACCACAACGTCCGCGAGACGCTGGACATGGTCGATCGGGCCTCGATCATCGCCGCCGGCGAGGTGCTGTTCGAAGGATCCCCCAAGGAGATCGTCGACAACCCCGAAGTGCGCCGGGTTTACCTGGGCGACAGCTTCTCCGACCGCGCATAAACGGTTCGGACATGATTGCGGCGCGGCGGCCTGCCGCGTCGACTTCGAAAAAGGCCTTGTCCCGCAAGGCCTTTTTCTTTTTTCACGGACGGATGGTCGCACCGGCCCGATATTTGCAGGCGTTCGCGCCCCGTTAACCAGACCGGCCTTTCAATGGCGATCGTAACTTTCGTTCGATTTGCCAGGAGGGCGCGTTGGCGCTCAGCCCCAGACTCGATATCCGGCAGGGCCAGGGCCTTGTCATCACTCCGCAACTGCAGCAGGCGATCAAGCTTCTGCAGCTGTCGAACATCGAGCTGGAAGCCTTCGTCGAGGCCGAGCTCGAACGTAATCCGCTGCTGCAGCGCGACGACAGCGACCGTGAGGTCGAACGCGAAGGCGAGCCCGAGCGCGCCGTCGAGAACCTGGGCATGGAAAGTGTCTCCGACGCCTCGGCCAGCCGCGAGATGGACACGTCCGGCGACGACGTCTCGCCCGGCGAGCGCGCCACCGGCGACGGCGAGGACCATGGCGCCGAGCACGCCGGCGGCCAGATCGACTGGTCGCGCGCCGGCGGCGGCGGCAGCTTCGAGGGCGACGACAATTTCGAAGGCGCCCTGAACCGTCCCGAAACGCTGTCCGAACACCTGAACGGTCAACTGCTGCTGGCCGGCCTGTCGCCCGCCGACGAGGCCATCGCCGCCATCCTGATCGACGCCGTCGACGCCGCCGGCTACCTGCGCGCCGATCTCTGGGAGATCGCCGAACGCCTGGGCTGCGAACTGGACCGCGTCGAGCGCGTGCTGAAGGTCGTCCAGGGCTTCGAGCCCTGCGGCGTGGCCGCCCGCGACGTGCGCGAGTGCCTGGAACTGCAGCTGCGCGACGTCAACCGCTACGATCCCGCCATCGCCGCCCTGCTCGACAATCTCGACCTGCTGGCGCGCCGCGACCTGGCGGCCCTGCGCAAGATCTGCGGCGTCGACGACGAGGACCTGCGCGAGATGATCGCCGAGGTCCGCGGCCTGACCCCGCGTCCGGGCGCGGCCTTCCACAGCGATCCGCCCCAGACCCTGGTGCCCGACGTGCATGTGCGCGAGGGCCTGGGCGGCATGTGGCACGTCGAGTTGAACACCGACACCCTGCCGCGCGTGCTGGTCGACCAGCGCTACCACGCCCGCGTCTCCAAGGGCGCGCGCAGCGACCAGGAAAAGACCTTCGTCTCCGACAGCTTCGCCACCGCCAACTGGCTGGTCAAAAGCCTCGACCAGCGAGCCAAGACCATCCTCAAGGTGGCCAGCGAGATCGTGCGCCAGCAGGACGGCTTCCTGGCCTACGGCGTCGAGCACCTGCGACCGCTGAACCTGAAGACCGTCGCCGACGCCATCGGCATGCACGAGAGCACGGTCAGCCGGGTCACCTCCAACAAGTACGTCGCCACGCCGCGCGGGGTGTTCGAACTGAAGTTCTTCTTCACCTCGGCCATCCAGTCGTCGGAAGGCGGCGAGGCCCACTCGGCCGCCAGCGTCCGCCACAAGATCAAGGGCCTGGTCGACGCCGAGAAGACCGAAAGCGACGTCCACTCCGACGATCGCATCGTCGAGATCCTGAAGACCGCCGGCGTCGACATCGCCCGCCGCACGGTGGCCAAGTACCGCGAGGCCATGCGCATTCCCTCGTCGGTCGAGCGCCGCCGCCTGATCAAGGAAAGCGCGTAGTCTTTCCCGCGCCGCGTCGAATAGCGACGTTTTCGCGCAAGCGATTTACGCTCGTCCTGCGTTATACCTGCCTTGTGAACCAGGGCCGGGAATGAGCGACGAGAAGCTGTCAGACGTGATCGAGGGGTTCGGGGACGACCCGCGCCCGGTGTTGACCGTCAGCCAGATGCTGGAAGCCTTCGACAGCCGCGCCTTCGGGGCCACGCTGCTGGTGTTCGGCCTGCTCAACTGCCTGCCCCTGCCGCCCGGCTCCTCGACCCTGCTGTCGCTGCCGATCCTGCTGCTGGCGCCGCAGATCGCCTGGGGCGCCAACGCCCCCTGGCTGCCGCGCGGGGTGCTGGAAAAACCCCTTAAGCGCGACGACCTAAGGGGCCTTTTCCGGCGCATCACGCCGGTTCTGCGCCGCCTGGAAGTGGTGACGCGACCCAGGCTCGGCTTCATGTTCGCGGCCGGCGGTGAACGCTTCATCGGCGTGGTCTGCACGCTGCTGGCCCTGGTGCTGGTGCTGCCGATTCCCCTTGGAAACCTTGCCCCAGGCGCGACCGTGGCCGTCCTGGCCCTGGCCCTGCTGCAGCGCGACGGCCTGCTGGCCCTGCTCGGCTACCTGATGGCGACCGCCAGCGCCGCGCTGCTGTTCCTCAGCGCTGGTGTCGTGACCGCCGCCGTCAAGAGGCTGATCGGGGTCTTTTCGGGACTCTTCTGAGGCCCTTTTGCTCCCGCTTGACACCGCCCCCGGACCGGCGCGTTGATAGGGCATGCAAGTCCAAATCTCCGGCAAGCATGTCGACGTTGGTGAGGCTCTGCGAGCGCGAGTCGCCGACGAAATCGCCCTGAGCATCGGCAAGTATTTCGACCGAGGCGGTGACGCCGACGTCGTGATCAGCAAGGAGGGCTACGCCTTCCGGGTCGATTGTTCGGTAAAGCTGGCTTCGGGCCAGCAGCTCATGAGCCACGGCTCTGGCGGCGACGCCCATGTGGCGTTCGACCAGGCCCTGGCCAAGATCGAGACGCGCATAAGGCGCTACAAGCGCCGCCTCAAGAGCCACACCGAGGCGGCCACCGCCAAGCAGGCCGAGAACGCGGCGTTCTACGTGCTGCGCGCCCCCGAGGACGAGCACGAGGACGAGGACTGGTCGATCGAGGAGGACCACCCCGCCGGCGCCCCGTCGGCCATGGTGATCGCCGAGACCCAGGCCTCGCTCAAGACGATGACCGTTTCCATGGCTGTCATGGAACTGGACTTGACCGAGTCCCAGGCAATCGTGTTTAGGAACGCCGCCCACGGCGGATTGTCGGTGGTCTACCGCCGGCCGGACGGAAATATCGGTTGGATCGACCCCGAGCGCACCAAGCCGCTGAACGGAAACGGCTCGACCTTGAGCTAGCTGGAGCCTAAGCGGTCCCGGCGCGTTTCGGGACCGCGGCGGCCGAGCTTTCGGCGGCCGGTATAGAGCGAGCTAGTTGAAGTCCATGACTATCGGCGATCTTCTGGACCACGGGGCGGTGACCCTGCGCGTCAGCGCCAAGGACAAGCGCCAGGTTCTCGGCGTCATCGCCGATTTCGCCGGCCGCGTGCTCGGCTTCGATTCCGACATCGCCCTCGACGGCCTGATCGACCGCGAAGCGGCCGGTTCGACCGGCGTCGGCCAGGGCGTCGCCCTGCCGCATGCCCGCGTGCCGGGCCTGGATCGCGTGCGGGCCGTGTTCGTGCGCCTGGAAACTCCCGTCGCCTTCGACGCGCTGGACGACAAGCCGGTCGACCTGTTCCTGGCCCTGTTCGCCCCGCCCGAGGCCAACACCCAGCACCTGCGGGCCTTGGCTCGCGTCTCGCGCATGCTGCGCCAGCCCGAACTGCGCGAGCAACTGCGCCAGGCCCGCTCGGCCGACGCCGTGCACGTGCTGCTGGCCCGCGAGACCGCGACCCCGACGGCGGCTTAAGGCCCCCTACAGCACCTCGATCTTGTAGCTGCAGCCGGCCAGCGTCTTGCCCGGATGCGTGGTCACGGTCGAGACGTTCAGCGTGATGCGGGTCTGCGTGGTCAGGCCGTCCGCGGACTCGGTCTTCTCGGCGATCACCCGCTCGCCCATGAACTTGGCCGGCACGTCGATCGCCGGCTCGATCTTCAGCTGCTTGGCCAGCGGATGCGGATCGGCTTCGTCCAGCACCGCCAGGGGTCCCGAGCTGTTGAAGGCGATCAGGCTGGTCGTGCGGCCGAACACCTCGATCGGCCTGGCCAGACGATACTGCTTGAGCATGAAGTTGGGCGACTTCACCTCGGTCAGGCCGAAATGCCTGCGGGCGTCCGCGCCCTCCGTCCCCGCCAGCCAGAAGGCGACGGTATTGTAGCTCGGCACGTCATAGGTCTCGCAGGCGATCAGCTTGGCCAGGTCCACGGTCTTGGGATCGATCTCGTCGTCCTGGGCCATGGCGGGGCCGACGCAGGCGAAGGCGAGGGCCAGCCCGCCGGCGATCAGCGTCTTGTTGATCATGGGTACGCTCCTACGGGAGGGCCAAGCGCCGCCTCAGCGGGCGAAGATGCTGCGGGTCAGGCACGAGAAGACCAGGCGCCCGGCCTCGTCGAGCAGGTCCTGCTGGGCGATGACGATGCCCTTGCCCTCGCCAACCGGATCCTTGCCCATCACCGTCATGCGGCCGCGCAGAAGTTCGCCGGCCGGCGGGTTGCGCAGCCAGCGCAGGGCGTCGACGCCCACGCGCTTGGTCTGGGGCCAGTCGGCCGAGGCTTCGCTGTCGAGGCGGGTCCAGATCGCGAAGACCATGGCGTCGGGCGCGCCCAGCGACGGATCCCAGCCCGGCTGGAAGGCGGCGATGAAGACGTCCAGCGCCTTCTCGTCCACCACCGTCGCGCCCAGGGTCACCACCTGACCGATCTGGATGTCGTCGAAGGAAGCCGGCACGGGTGTTCTCCTGTCGATACGCCCGTCGAAGCGGACGAGCGACCTGACCACGGCGCCTTGAAGGTTGTCGAGAGCGCGCGCACGGGCCATGTGTCATCGCGAAGTTTCTTTGCAAGGTCGCCGATGCTGTTGCGCAGGTTGTTCGCCGCCGTCCTGGCCCCGCTGGCCCTTCTCGCCGCCGCCGCTTCCCCGGCGCGCGCCGAGGTGGTCAAGACCGGCCACATCGAGGTGGAGCTGGTTTCGCAGGAAGCCGCCGCCGTGCCCGGCTCGATGGTGTTCGTGGCCCTGCGCCAGAAGATCCAGACCCACTGGCACACCTACTGGCGCAATCCCGGCGACGCCGGCGACGCCACCAAGATCGTCTGGACCCTGCCCGCGGGCTGGACCGCCGGCGACATCGTCTGGCCGACGCCCGAGCGCGTGCGCGTCGGGCCGCTGCAGGACTACGCCTACAGCGGCGAGGTGTTGCTGCCGGTGCCGATCACCGTGCCGGCCTCGGCCAAGCCGGGCCAGACCGTGACCCTGAAGGCGGCCGCCGCCTTCCTGGTCTGCGAGGAGATCTGCGTGCCCGAGGACGCGGTGGTGACCCTGTCGCTGCCCGTCGTCGCTGGCCCGGCCAAGCCCGATCCCAAGTGGGGCGAGACGGTCGCCCAGGTGCTGGCCGCCGCCCCCAAGCCCGCGGGCCTGAAGGCCACCTGGAAAAAGGACGGCGAGACCCTGAAGCTGTCGGTGACCGGCGCCGCCCTGAAGGGCGCCGACTTCGCCGACGCCTACTTCTTCCCCTATTCGGGCAAGGCCATCGACCACGCCGCGCCCCAGGCGATCGAGCGCGGGGCCGAGGGCCTGACCCTGTCGCTGACCGCCGGCTTCGACTTCGGCCCGGAGGCGACGGAGGCCCCGACCGAGCTTTCGGGCGTGCTGGCCCTGAAGGGCGGCTCCTACGAGATCACCGCCACGCCCGGCGAGACCCCCGCGGGGTCTGTAGGGCTAGGCTCTCTGCCCGCGGCCGGCGCCGGTTCGACTGGCGGCGCGCAAGCCTCCGGCGGGACCGGTTCGGTCGGTTCGGCCTCCGGCGTCGGCGGTCTGCCGGTCGCCCTGCTGTTCGCCTTTCTCGGCGGCCTGATCCTCAACCTGATGCCCTGCGTCTTCCCGGTGCTGTCGCTGAAGGCCGCCAGCCTCGCCGCCCACGCCCACGACCCCGGCAAGACCCGCGTCCAGGGCCTGGCCTTCCTGGCCGGGGTGGTCGCCACCTTCCTCGCCCTGGCCGGCCTGTTGATCGCCGTGCGCGCGGGCGGGCAGGCCGTCGGCTGGGGCTTCCAGCTGCAATCGCCGGCGGTGGTCGCCGTGCTGTCGCTGCTGATGCTGCTGGTGGCGCTGAACCTGTCGGGCGTGTTCGAGGTCGGCGCGGCCGTCCAGGGCGCGGCGGGCGGCGTCTCGGCCGGCTCGGGCCTGGCCGGCGCCTTCCTGACCGGCGCCCTGGCGGTGATCGTCGCCGCCCCCTGCACCGCGCCGTTCATGGCCGGCGCCCTCGGTTTCGCCCTGACCCAGCCGCCGGCCTTCGCCCTGCTGGTGTTCCTGGCCCTGGCGCTCGGCTTCGCCGCGCCCTTCGTCATCCTGGCCTTCGCGCCGGGCCTGCTGAAGAAGTTGCCCAGGCCCGGCGCCTGGATGGACGTGCTCAAGCACGCCCTGGCCTTTCCGATGTACGGCGCGGCCGCCTGGCTGGTCTGGGTGTTCAGCCAGCAGGCCGGCGGCGTGGCGCTGGCCCTGCTGCTGGCCGCCGCTGTGTTGGTCGCCTTCGCCGCCTGGGCCTATGGCCTGGGCGAGACGCGCCGGTTCGCCGGCAAGACCCCGCTGGTCGCCTTCGGCTTCGCTCTCGCCGGCCTGGCGGGCGGTGTTCTCCTGACGATCGGCGCCCTGAAGGCCCCGGTTCCCGCCGCTGGCGCGCAGGTCGCCGAGGCCGCCGGCCCAGGCCTTGCCGCCGAGCCCTGGAGCCCCGAGCGCGTCGCCGCCCTGCAGGCCGAGGGCAAGGTGGTGATGGTCGACTTCACCGCCGACTGGTGCGTGACCTGCAAGGTCAACGAGAAGACGGCGCTCGCCGGTCCGCGCCTGGCCGACGCCTTCAAGGCCCAGAACGCGGTGCTGCTGAAGGCCGACTGGACCAGGCGCGACGCGGCCATAGCCGCCGCCCTGGCCGAGCACGGCCGCGCGGGCGTGCCGCTCTATCTGGTCTATCCCAAGGGCGCCGGCGCGCCTGTCATCCTGCCCCAGCTGCTGACCGAGGGCCTGGTGATCGAGGCGGTTGAAAAGGCGGCGAAGGGTTGAGGCCGCGCGTCGCCCTCTAGCGCGCGACGTCTCCTATTGCGTATGCACGTGGTTTGGGGAAAAGGGGTCGGCTGGCGCCGGCCGGCCTAGAGGCCTCGATGATATCCCACCAGTATCGCTGCATCTTCGTACACATTCCGCGCTGCGCGGGAACCAGCATCGAGACCTGGATCGCCGGGGGTGACTGGTGGACGATAGACGCCGGCAGCAAGCATCTGCTCGCCAGCCAGGCCAAGGCCGCCTACGCCGAGTTCTGGGACGACTACTTCAAGTTCTCGATCGTCCGGAATCCCTACGACCGCATCATCTCCTGCCTCAAGTACGCCGAGCATTTCGGGCTGGTGCAGGGGGAGGACGGCCAGGTCGATTTCTCGACCTACCACGCCCGGTTCGGCGAAGCGGTGGTGATCGAGCACGACCATCGTTTCTTCGACCGCGCGCAACTGCTATCGCCGCGCCATCGGCCGGGGTCGGTCTACGGCAACATTCTCGACGAGGAGCTCGACTTCGTCGCGCGGTTCGAGACCCTCGCCGCCGACATGGAGGTCGTGCGCCAGGCCACGGGAATCGGCGAACCCTTCGGTCACCACGTGGAAAATTCGGAGCGGAAACGGCCAAGCCTGCCGCCCGAGACGATCCAGATCGTCAACAAAATCTACGATGCCGATTTTGACGCCTTTAACTACAACTTGAAATAGGTTAACCACTTCAAAGCGAAGTAGCTCGAGCGTCCGCTGTCCGTGAAAACATGAGGCAGAGACAAATGAAATCGCTTTTGAAGTTCGTCGTGATGGCTGTCGCCATCGGAGCTATGCCGCAACTAGCCGCGGCGCAGGCGACCCGAACCTGGGTCTCGGGTGTCGGAGACGACGCCAATCCGTGCTCTCGAACCGCGCCGTGCAAGACTTTCGCCGGTGCGATCAGCAAGACCGCCGCCGGTGGCCAGATCAACGTGCTGGACCCGGGCGGCTACGGCTCGGTGACGATCACCAAGGCGATCGCGATCATCGCCCCTGAAGGCACCGCGGGGATCACCAACACCGGCACCAGCGGGATCATCGTCAACGCCGGCGCCAACGACGCGGTCTATATCCGCGGCATCGAGATCATGGGGTCGAAGACCGGGACCTATGGCGTGCGGTTCCTCGCCGGCGGCTCCCTGACGCTCGACAGCGTAATCGTCCGCGCCCAGGGCGGGCCCGGCGTGTTCTTCGCGCCGAGTTCGGGTGTGGCGAAGCTGGCGATCGACAACTCGACGATCTCGGACAATGTCGGCATCGGCGTCCATGTGGCCCCGACCGGTTCGGCCACCGCGGTCGCCTCGATCTCCAACAGCTTCATGAACAACAACCAGGCTGGCGTGCGTTCGGACGCCAGCGCCAGTTCGGGCAACGCCGTCGTTTCGGTGGGCCGCAGCGAGATGTCGAACAACGTGGTGGCCGGCGCCGCCGCCTTCGACACCGCCGGCGGCGGCTCGTCGATCCTGGCGGTCAACCAGTCGATCATGTCGAACAACAACTTCGGCGCGGCGTCCAATGGTTCGGCGCAGGCGTTGATCACGGTCGCCGGTTCGACCGTCGTGGGCAACACCACGGGCTTCCACGAAGTGTCGGGCGGCCAGATCTTCTCGAACAGCAACAGCCTTCTGAACAACAACGGCAGCGACGGCACCTGGACGGTCCTGCCGCCGAAATAGCGGATCAGGCCCTCGCGCTTCGTCGCGAGGGCCGCGTTATTTCTTCCTGCCGCCCCAGGGCAGACGTTCCTTCACCCCGTCCATCGGCGTGCGGGTGGTCGTCACCGGCGGCGGGGCGACGACGACGGGCTTGGGCAGGGGATAGGCCCGCCACCCGGTCTGGATCAGGGCCTCGAAGCCCTGGCAGCGCGGGATGATCCTGACCGCGCCGGTCCTGGGTTTGGCGAAGGGCGGCGGCTGGGCGACGGTCTGGCGGCGCGGATCGATGAACCGCCAGTCGCCGGGAAGGCCGTAGCCCTTCTCGCCGCCGGTCTTCACCGCCTGGTAGGCGATATTGGCCTGGAACGGCTTGACCCCGTACTTCAGCATCGCCCGCAGGAAGATGGCGTCGGCCTCGGCCCGCTTGTCCTTCTCGCCGATGGCGTACAGCCAGTCATGGACGATGGCGGCGCGGGCCGTAGGGCCCTGCGGGTCGACGAAGCCCTGGCCGTACCACGGCACGCTGGCGAAGTCGGTGACGTACCAGCGCGGCACGACGATGACCTTGCCGGTCTCGACGTCGCAGTAGGGGAACTCCGCCTCCAGGGTGAAGAGCTTGCGGCCCTCCTTGGACTGGTTGAACAGCATCACCGGCTGCGGCGTCAGCGAGCTGGGCGGCGTCGGCGCCACCACCGGCACGAAGACGGTCGTCTCCTTGGTCGTCGTGCAGCCGGCGACGGCCAGGCCCAAGGCGAGGCCCGTTGCGACGAGCGGGGCGAGCGAAAGCTTGGGGCGAAGCGTCATGATCGTGCGGGGCGGGAGGAAAACGGCGAAGCGATGCCGTCTTCTGGCGGCCGAAATGCGGCGGATCAAGCCTTCATGGCCAAGCTTTCGGCCGCAAGACAAAGGATTGCGCGCGCGCTGCGCTGTTCCACCGCAGGGCGATCCGTGAGAGTGTCTCGCAACACCGGCCATCCCGCTTCCGGAGGTTCCCATGATCACCCGTCGCCTGATCGTCGCCAGCGCCCCGCTGGTCGTGCTCGCGCCCAGTCTCGCCTTCGCCGCGCCGGCCCCGGCCTTCACCGCCAGGGACATCGACGGCAAGACCCGCTCGCTTTCCGAGTTCAAGGGCAAGACCGTCGTGCTCGAATGGGTCAACGAGGGCTGCCCCTATGTGAAGAAGCACTATTCGGGCAACATGCAGGGCCTGCAGCAGGCCGCCACCGCCGACGGCGTGGTCTGGCTGAGCGTCGCCTCCTCGGCGCCCGGCAAGCAGGGCTACTTCGCCGACGGCGCCCAGGCCAAGACCTGGATGAGCGCCAAGGGCGCCAAGCCGACCACCCTGCTGCTCGACCCAGAGGGCGTGGTCGCCACCGCCTACAAGGCCAAGACCACGCCGCACATGTACGTCATCGATCCGGCCGGCCAGCTGGTCTACCAGGGCGCCATCGACGACAAGCCGTCCAACAAGGTCGAGGACATCGCCACGGCCAAGAACTACGTCGCCGCCGCGCTTTCGGACCTCAAGGCCGGCCGCAAGGTCGCGGTTCCCGCCAGCCAGCCCTACGGCTGCGCGGTGAAGTACAAGGACGCGTAGTCGGAAGACCCTTTCCCTTTCTCCTTGCTCGTCATCCCGGAAAGCGCGCAGCGCTTATCCGGGACCCAGGGGACTGGACGCGGCTTCAAGTTCAGCCTCCAAGGCGCTCGTCGGCGCAATGCGGCCCCTGGGTCTCGGCTCTCCGCTTCGCTGCGGCCGGGATGACGGAGTAAGTAAGAGAGGGCGGTGCTCAAGCCGCGGGCTGCGGCGGCGCCGTGATGACCTCGACGTTGTCATTCAGCAGGTAGACCATGTCGCGCAGGGCCTGGTCCTGGGTCTTGACGGTCTTGGCGTCGGCCATCGCCGTCAGCTTCTCGGGCAGGTCCTGGCTGATGCCGCGCAGGATGCATTTGAGGTCGTCGACCGCGCCGCGCTCCTTCAGGGTGACGTGGCCCTTCATGTCCAGCGCCGACAGCGCCTCGATCTCGGCCTTGAAGGCGGCAAAGCCCGGCAGGGCCGCCGCCGGTGCGGCGGGATCCTTGGGCAGGGCCTCGCGATAGCCCTCGACACGGGTCTTCAGGGCGCCGGCGCGCTTGACGATGTCGGCGAAGAGGGGCTCGCCCGCCACCGAAGGCGGGGCCTGGCCGGGCTGGACCACGGCCGGAGCCTGGTTCACCGGCGCCGCCGAACCGGTCGAAGCCAGCCACAGCATGGCGGAAAAAGCGATCGCGTCGCAGGACATCGGCTACTCCAGTCGAAAAACGTCATTGGTCTTCATGACGCCGAGACTGACCTTTGGTAAGCCCGCCCTCGTAAACGCCGTTTTACCACACATAGGAGTTGCCAGTGTCCGATCTCGACGCCGCCTGGACCCGCCTGGAAACCGCCGCCAAGGCCGCCGGGGAGAAGCGCATCGTCGAGTTCTTCGACACCGAGCCCCAGCGTCTCGAAACCCTGACCCTCGACGTCGCCGGCCTGCATCTGGACCTCTCCAAGCAGGCCTGGGACGAGGCCGGTCTGGAAGCCGCGCTCGACCTCGCCCACGCCGCCGGCGTCGAGGCCGCTCGCGCCCGCATGCTGGGCGGCGAGGCGATCAACAGCTCCGAAGGCCGCGCCGTGCTGCACGTCGCTCTGCGCGCCAAAAGCAACGCCGACATCAAGGCCCAGGGCGTTCCGGTGATGGCCGAGGTCGAGGCCGTCCGTGAGCGGATGAAGGCCTTCTCCGAGGCCGTGCGGTCGGGCGCGATCAAGGGCGCCACCGGCAAGCCGTTCAAGGCCATCCTGCACATCGGCATCGGCGGCAGCGACCTTGGCCCGCGCCTGCTGTGGGACGCCCTGCGCCCGGCGGCGCCTGCGATCGACCTGCGCTTCGTGGCCAATGTGGACGGTGCGGAATTCCTGCTGACCACGGCCGATCTCGATCCGGAAGAAACCCTGGTCGTGGTGGTGTCCAAGACCTTCACCACCCAGGAGACCATGTCCAACGCCGCCGCCGCCCGCGCCTGGCTGGTCGCGGCCCTCGGCGAAGAGGGCGCCAACGCCCACCTGGCCGCCGTGTCGACCGCGCTGGACAAGACCTCGGCCTTCGGCGTGGCGGACGAGCGGGTGTTCGGCTTCTGGGACTGGGTCGGCGGCCGCTATTCGCTGTGGTCGGCGGTCAGCCTGTCGGTGGCCGTGGCCGCCGGCTGGGACGTGTTCCAGGGCTTCCTCGACGGCGCCGCCGAGATGGACGCCCACTTCGCCAGCGCGCCGCTCGAGAAGAACGCCCCGGTGCTGGTCGCCCTGGCCCAGATCTTCAACCGCAACGGCCTTGATCGCCGGGCCCGCTCGGTTGTTCCGTACTCGCACCGTCTGCGCCGCCTGGCCTCCTTCCTCCAGCAACTGGAAATGGAGAGCAACGGCAAGTCGGTCGGCCCGGACGGCAAGCCCGCCCAGCGCGGCACGGCCACCGTCGTGTTCGGCGACGAGGGCACCAACGTCCAGCACGCCTATTTCCAGTGCATGCACCAGGGGACCGACATCACCCCGATGGAGCTGATCGGCCTGGCCAAGTCGGATGAAGGTCCGGCCGGCATGCACGAGAAGCTGCTGTCGAACCTGCTGGCCCAGGCCGAGGCCTTCATGGTGGGGCGCACCACCGAAGACGTGGTCGCCGAGCTTCAGGCCAAGGGCGTTTCGGACGCCGAGATCGCGACCCTGGCCCCGCAGCGCACCTTCGCCGGCAACCGGCCGTCGACCCTGGTGCTGCTCGACCGCCTGACGCCGCAGACCTTCGGCGCCCTGATCGCCCTCTACGAGCACAAGACCTTCGTCGAGGGCGTGATCTGGGGGATCAACAGCTTCGACCAATGGGGCGTCGAGCTGGGCAAGGTGATGGCGGGTCGCATCCTGCCGGAACTGGAAGCCGGCGCCGTGGGCAGCCACGATCCGTCGACGACCGCGCTGATCGAGCGGTTGAAGAAGTAAGCTCCACGCCCTTCTCCCCCTGCGGGAGAAGGTGTCGGCGAAAGCCGACGGATGAGGGGTTTCTCAAACTCTGGACGCCGCGAAAGCTGATCGGCTTTCGCGGCGTTCTCGTACGTGCGACCCCTCACCCGACCTCCTTCGGAGGCCACCCTCTCCCACAAGGGGAGAGGGATCTCGATCATCAGAACGTCTTGCGCACCCGCAGGCTGACGAAGGTCCGCGGGTCGATGTCGCGGACTTCCTGGTAGCGCACCGGGCGCGTCACGCGGTCGGCATAGACCGTGCGGGTGACGACGAAGTCGTCCCAGACGTTCAGCTGGGCGCGGATGGCCAGGGTGTTGGTCGGCTTGTACTCGGCGAAGGCCTCGTAATAGTTCGCGCCGCGCCAGCCGTTGGTCTGGTCCGGATCGTAGGTGCGCTGGCCCAGCAGCGGCAGCCAGTTGATCCCCCACTGCACCTGGCCGCGCATCAGGTCCTGCTGGAAGCCGATATTGGCCTGGGTCGGGCGGATCTGGGTGATCGGACGGTCCTCGCCCGAGGTCGGGTCGGTGACGTGGGTCTCGTTCCAGTCGTTCTTGAAGGTCAGGCGGCCGCCCTTCACGCCCAGCTTGTCGGTGGGCACGACGATGTTCAGCGACAGCTTGTCCAGCGTGCCGTCGCCGATGTTGCCGGTCGCCGACAGGCCGCCGGGCAGGGGCAGGCGGTCGATGACGCCGATGATCTCGTCGTGGCGCCAGCCGATCGACACCACGCCCTCGCCCCAGAAGCGGCGCTCGTAGGTCAGCTCCGAGATCCAGCGCTGCTCGGGCTCCAGGTCGACATTGCCGCCATAGACCGTGCCGTCGCCGAACTCGGCCGAGGCGGCGAAGTCGCCGAAGTCCAGCTGGCCCAGTTCGCGCTCGAAACGGAAGCGCAGCTGGTGGTCGGCCTTGGGCGTCCAGGTCGCCTGGAAGCGGGGCTTGGCGTAGAAGAAGCTCTTCTCCTGGTCGGCGTCGCCCGACTGGCTGATCGTCGAGGTCTCCAGGCGCACGCCGCCCTCGAGGGTCAGCTTGGGGTTCACCCGCCAGGTGGTCTTCAGGAAGGCCTCGCCGCGCGTCTCCTCGACCTTGACCGAGGCCGAGGGCAGGGGAACCGCCGTCCCGCCGACCGAATAGGCCTGCTTCACGTCGAGCATGTTGTAGGCGACCTCGCCGCCGAACTCGAAGGTCAGGCCGGGCTTGCGCTCGTGGCGGATGGTGGCGCGCAGGATGGATTCCGAGGAGTCGCCTTCGGCCCCGAACAGCTCCTGCGGGCTGACCACGCCGCTGAGCGTGGCGTCGCTGGTGGCCTCGCTGTCGAATTTCTCGAACTCGTGCATCACCCGGGTCTCGAGGTTCCAGCGCGGGGCCAGGGGGCGGGTGTAGGTCAGGCCCAGCTCGCCCGAGCGGCTGTCTTCCTCATAGGCGGTGCGGCGCTTGGAGGTCGGCGAGGTCAGCTCCTGCCAGTCCTGCCAGTCGTTGACGCCGTAGCGGGCGGTGGCGTCGATCTTGCCGCCCGCCAGCGGGCCGGCATAGTTGCCGCGGATCGAGCGGCCGCCGCCGTAGCCGTCGTTCACGAAGGCCTCGTCGCGCAGGATGTTGCCAGCGCCGTCGCGACGCACCGAGCGGCCCGCGCCGTTGGAGTCGCTGCTGCTGGTGCCGTCCGACAGGGTGACGCCCCAGCTCTTGTCGCCGTCGCGGGCGGTGAACTGGTAGGAGCCGCCCCAGACGTCGTGGCCGCCGTCGAAGATCTGGCTGTTCACGGTCAGGATCGACTGGCGGACCGCGCCCTTCTTCAGGATCACGTTGGCGACCACGCCATAGCCCTGCATGTCGATGCCGGGCGCGCCGCCGCGGATCAGCTCGATGCGCTCGACCTGGCTGGCGGGGGTGCGCTGCAGGACGTTGGAGCCGGTCTCGGCCTTGGAGGCGGGGCGGTTGTTGTTGACCAGCACGTTGCCGACCGCGCCCTCGAAGCCGCGCGTGCCCGCGCCGTCGTTGAGCACGAAGCCGGGCAGGCGATTGACCATGTCCAACGCGGTGTTGGGGCGCAGGCTGGTGAAGAAGTCCGGCACGAAGATCAGCACGCCCTTCTGGGTCGCGTCGTCCAGCGGCGCCTCGCTGACCGGGCCGGTCGGAACCGGCGCCTGGGCGGCCTGGGCGCTGTCTGCGGCATGGGCCGCGCCGGCGGCGAGCAGGGCTGCGGCCGCGGTGGCGAACAAGACGGTCTTCGACATGAACTTTCCCCTCAATCCCGGGGAAGGTCTTGCCGCGCGCGACCGGCGTTCTCAAATTAAACGCAGGAAATGTGGATTAAATATCCGAAATCATTACAGGAAGTTCAGGTTGGATCTTCTTTGTTTCGACCGATGAATCCTCCCCCAGAGGGGGAGCACCTGCTCAGCCCGGCCGCTTGCGATAGAACTCCGCCTCGATGATGCTCAGCGCGCCGCCGGTCTTGACCTTCTCGGCGCCGGTGTCGAAGCCGCCCTTGGCGCCGGTGACCTCGACGATCTTGCCGAAGGCGTCGCGGTCGGCCGTGGCGCCGGCCAGGGCGATGCGCAGGCGCGAGCCTTTGGCGGCCTTCAGCGGCAGGGTCACGTAGCCCAGGCTCTTGGGCGCCTCGCCCTCGTAGACGACCTTGCCGTCCATGGTGATCCGCAGCGGGTAGGAGCGGATGCGCCAGCCGATCAGCTTCAGCGAGATCTCGTCCACCTGTTGGGGCTTGGCCAGGCGGTACTCGATCCAGGCGTTCTCCAGCTTGCCGTCGCTGGCCCAGTGGGTGGCCTCGTCGTCGTCGACCGTGGCCGAGACCGCGCCTGCGTTCGAGCCGGCGGTGATGTCCACGGCCTTGATCGTGTCGCGTCGGATCTTGAAGGCCGGCGTCGAGGGCGTGGGACCGCGCGCCAGGCTGACGGGCGGCAGGGGCGGCTCGGCAGGAGCGGCCACGGCGTCCAGGGTCAGGGTCGCGGGCTTGAGGCCCTCGGCCTTGGCGATCACTGTCACCTGGCCGGCCGCCAGGGTCGAGCGCAGGGCCACGCGGTTGATCCCGCCCTCGATCGGCAGGGCCTTGGCCAGGATGTAGTTGTCGTCCTTGCGGTTGCTGCCGGCGTACTGCGTCACCGCGTCGACGCCGGCCGGGCCCTTGGTCACCGGCTCGCCCGAAGCCGAGACCGGGGTGTCGGTCGGCTTGGCCGCGCCCTTGGAGTCGCCCTGGGCGATGCCGCCGCGCCATTCGGCAGGCCCGTTGACGTCGAAGCTGACCATGTCCAGCGCCGTCGGCACGCGGCGGCCTTCGGCGTCCACCGCCTCGACGTCCACGAGGGCGATGTCGGCCGCGTCGGCCTTCCAGCCGCCGGGACCGGTGCGTGGCGTCAGCCGCAGGGCGACCGCCGGACCGGTGGTGACCTGCTCGTCGCGGGCGACCGCCTTGCCCTTGGCGTCGCGGGCGATCGCCGTCAGCGTTCCGGGCGCATAGGCCACGCCCTTGAAGGTGAAGAGGAAGCCGTCCGACTTTTCGCCCTTGCCTAGCGACTTGCCGTTCAGGACCAGCTCGACGCTGTCGGCGCTGGAGACGACCAGCACGTCCTTCACCGTGCCCGCCGCGTAGTTCCAATGGCCGACCAGGTGGGCGCGGGGCTTTTCGACGTCGACCCAGCCGTCCCACATCACCTGGTGGGCGAAGAAGCCCTCCTTCGGGATGCGCATGGCGTCCACCTCGCCGCTGCGGCGATAGTTGTTGTCGCCGCGGAAGTGGGTGTTGCTGTCGGAGAAGATGATGTTGACGCCGCCGGCGCTGACCCGCTCGCCGCCGCCCGGACGCTCGACCCAGTAGTCGTTCCAGCGCTGCACGGTCTCGACGACCATGCTGTCCTGGTTGCGGTTGTAGCTGGGGCTGTCGGCGTGGAACGGGGCGGTGAAGGCGTCCTGGAACTTCCGCGCGGCCTCGTCGCGGGAATACTCCATGGCCCACATCGGCTTTTTGGCGCTCTTGTTGATGTAGAGCATCTCGCCGCCGTACTCGGCGACCTTGCTGTCGAGCATCTCGCGCGAGCCGATGGCGCGGCCGCCGTGCGGGTCCAGCCGGTCGCGCACGGCCTTCAGCTCGGCCATGTGCGCCTCGCTGATGTTCTCGTTGCCGCCCTCGTAGAAGATGATCGACGGGTTGTTGCGGAAGGCGACGATGGCGTCGGCCATGGCCTCGACCCGCTGGTCCCAGCGGCGGCCGGAGACGTCGCTCTCGGCGTCGCCGGCGGGCATGGCCTGCATCAGGCCCACGCGGTCGGAACTTTCAACATCCTGGCGGGCCGGGGCGATGTGCATCCAGCGCACCAGGTTGCCGCCGCTTTCCACCATCAGGCCGTTGGAGAAGTCGCTGATCCACGGCGGGATGTTGGTCCCCAGGGCCGGCCACTCGTTGCTGGTGCGCTGGGCGTAGCCGTGCACCTGGATGGCGCGGTCGTTGAGGAAGACGCTCCCGTCGCGAAACTCGGTCTTGCGGAAGCCGGTGCGGGTCAGGGCGCTGTCGACGACCTTGCCGTCCTCCACCAGCTCGGTGGTCACCGCATAGAGATAGCCGTAGCCCCAGCTCCAGAAGTGCAGGTCGGAAAGCCGCTGGCTGGCGGACACCGTCTTGGTCTCGCCCGGGGCGATGGTCACGGCCGGGGCGGTGAACTGGCCGGCCGGCTTGCCGTCGACGTCCTTCAGCGTGACGCGGTAGGCGAAGGTGCGCGGGCGGACGCTGTCGTTGCGCACCTGGCTCTCGGCGTGGACCGTGGCCTTGCGGCCCTTGATGTCGAAGCCGTCGGCCCAGACATAGACCCCGGTGGAGCCCAGGCTGGTGTAGAGCGGCAGGGTCTGGTGCAGGTCGCCGGTCAGGTGCAGCCGCACCGCCCGGTGGATGCCGCCATAGTTCACATTGAAGTTGTTGTTGTTCCACTGGAAGCCGCTGCCGGTGGCGCGCTCCTTGTACTTCCAGTCGTTGTCGACCCGCACGGCGATGACGTTCACGAAGGGGGCGGGCTTGAGCAGCTTGGTCGCGTCGACCCCGAAGGCCGTGGCGCCGTTCTCGTGGCCGCCGGCCCGCACGCCGTTGACATAGACCTCGCCGGCCTGGCGCACGCCCTCGAAGTCGAGGATGGCGCGGCCGCCGACCGCCGGGCCCCGGTCCGCCGGCAGCACGAAACGCTTGCGGTACCAGGTGATCCCGGTCGAGTGCTCGTGGATGTCGCGCGAGAAGGCCTCGTCCTCGTTGAAGGCGCGGGGCAGGGTGACCGGCTTCCAGGCGGCGTCGTCGAACCCCGGGGCTTCCGCGCCCGAAAGCTCGCCGGTCGCCATGCGCCAGTCGTCGTTGAACGGCGTCTCGATCGCCAGGGCGGGTGCGGCGGCCAGGACCAGCAGGCTGGCGGCGCCCAGAAGCGTCAACGAACGTCGCATGGACCTCTCCCTCATATTGGTCAGGCCAATTTGTTGTTGGGCGGAGATGTGGCTTGACCGGTGCGTGCTGTCAAGTCGATGCGCGCGGGGAAGCGGCGGCGCGATCACGACTCCGTGCTGAGGGTGGGCTTGATAAAATCATAGGTTGAGTATCTTGTGTCGCTGTCGGGACCGGGAAGGTCCCGAGGGCGCGCCGAAGTTTCGGCAACAACCCGCTTTCGTCATCGGAAAATCAGCTTCATCAAAGGGAGGACGCCATGCGCGTGATCACTCGGCGTGAGCAATCCAAGAAGGCCGGCGTGGGTTATGGAGTCGCGGCCCTGGCCGCCACCGAGGGCCTGTCGGACGCCATTTTCGACGGCCGTCCGACGCCGCGGGAAATTCTCGCCCGCAACTGGTTGCCGGAAGGCGCGGTGCACCAGCAGCGCACCCTCTCTACCCAGATCGACAGCGACCGCTATCTCCTCGGGCCGCAGGTGGTCATCACGCGCGACGACATGCGGCGGGTGACCTGGGCGGCGGGGGTGGAGGCCGGCGCGCTGATCCTCAGCCAGTACGCGGGCCCGAACGTCGAGCGCAACACGGGTCAGCGCATCGAGCGGCGCGTCCTGACCCGCGCGCCCGTCTGGCGCTACGCTCTGGCGCTCGACAAGTTCAGCGGCCAGCCCGGCGTGGCCTGGATCGCCGGCGCGCCCGGCCGCCGCACGCTGTGGCTCGATGGCGAGGCGGTGAAGACCAAGGCCGCCGACGTCGACTTCCCGTTCCTGGCCTTCAGCCAGGTTCCGGTCGGCCGCGTGCAGACCAAGGCCCCGCCGTTCGGCGTGCTCGGCTACAAGGACCGTGCGAGCGGCAAGCTCTATCTGCGCCGGATCGAGGGCGGCAAGCTGGGCGAGGAGCAGGTCGTGGCCGAGGAGGCCCTGGGCGGGGTGTCGTTCGCCATCTACGGCGACGAGGTGCTGGCCCGCGTCGACCTTCTTAAGAACGATCAGCCCGTGCCGGCGCTGATCCGCTCCAGCGATGGCGGCCGCCGCTATTCCAAGCCCGAGCCGATCGACCTGTCGGGACTGAAGGGCTTCACGCCGGCGCCCGGCTACGCCAAGCCGATCGTCGACAAGGGCGGCAGCTTCCACGTGCCCCTGGCCCTCAACGATCGCGACGAAGCCCTGGCGGTGAACTACGTGGTCGCTGAGAAGGCCCTGGTCGAGGCGATCCGGGTCAAGGGCCTGACCCGCAAGGTCGCGGTCGAGGTGTTTCCCAGCACGGTCGGCGGCCGCAACAGCTTCGGCAACGGCGTGAGCGACGGCCATGGCCTGATCATGGTGCTGAGCACCGAGGAGGGACAGCTGTTCTCCAGCAACTCGTCGGCGGGCGGCATCTACTTCCCGCCCTCGGCCCTGCTGAACTACGAGATGCCGCTGGTCGCGGGCTTCTCGGCCTCGGAGTGCTACAGCGCCGGGCAGAAGGCCAACATGGTCAGCATGGACTACCTGTTCGTCGAGTCCAACGACCTGGGCGAGCCGATCTCCTCGCGCCTGCACTTCGAGACCTGGGACATGCCCCTGCCGCTGCCCCAGGCCACGGCCACCGCCAGCGGCTCGAAGGTGGAGCTGAAGATCCAGGCCGACTGCGACCTCGAGCCCGGCAAGGTGCGGATCGCCTTCGACGATCCGGCCGTCACCGTCACCGATGTGACGATCAAGGATCTGAGGTCGGCGGTGATCGAGACCGACGCCCGCGACGTGAAGGGCAAGGTGATGTCCTTCGACGTGCTGACCCTGTTCCATCGACACCATGGCGAGGTCGTGATCCACTGAACCTGGCCGGGGGCGGCGCACGCGCGCCGCTCCCGCGCCCTGGAGACCCCATGCCGCTCGCGCGGTTCAGCCACCTGGCCCTCAACGTCTCCGATCTGGCGCGATCGGAGGCGTTCTATCTTCGCGTCCTCGAGCCGCTGGGCGTCGTCGGGGCGGACGGCGAGGCTGGACGCTACCGTCGCCTGACCAACCAGGCCGACCTGGTGATCGTCCTGGCCCAGGCCGAGGTCCGCTTCCTCGATCGCGGTCACCATCGCAAGGCGCCCGGCCTGCATCACCTGGCCCTGGTCGTGCCCGAGGCCGAGGACCTGGACATGATGCAGCGCCATCTGCACGCCCTGGGCGTGCCGCTGCTCGGCCAGGGCCGCTACGCTTCCGACTATCGCGGCGGCTATCACGGCCTGATGTTCGAGGATCCGGACCGGATCACGATCGAGATCGCCAGCCATGACGCGCACGCTTATTTCAGCGACGGTTGTCCCGTGGGATGACAAGCTCCGGCGGCTGGGCTATAGGCCGCCGCGATGACCCGCACGCCGCACCACCATGGCTGCCACCACCATCCGACCTCGCCTCGCGGGATCGGCCGGGTCCGCACGCTCTAAAGCCGAGCGACCCAGCCAGAGCCCCGCCTAGCGGATGGGGCTTAAGTGCAAGCGCCATCCGTCGAAGCCTAGAGATCTCTAAGGACCGACGATGACCGACGCTTCCGACGACACCAAGAACCCCAAGACCGAAGACTTCCGCCCCGAGGCCCGCGCCCCGCGCGGCTTCGCCGACAAGCGCGCCCGCGACCTGCGCGCCGAGAAGTCGATCCTCGAGGCCGTCTCGGCCGTCTACGAACGCTACGGCTTCGAGGCGCTCGACACCGGGGCCTTCGAATATGCCGACGCCCTGGGCAAGTTCCTGCCCGACAGCGACCGTCCCAACGAAGGCGTCTTCGCCCTGCAGGACGACGACGATCAGTGGATGGCCCTGCGCTATGACCTGACCGCGCCGCTGGCCCGCTTCGCCGCCCAGAACTGGGAAACCCTGCCCAAGCCGTTCCGCCGCTACGCCTTCGGTCCGGTGTGGCGCAACGAAAAGCCCGGCCCCGGCCGCTTCCGCCAGTTCATCCAGTGCGACGCCGACACCGTCGGCTCGGCCCGTCCCGAGGCCGACGCCGAGATCATCGCCATGGCCGTCGAGGGCCTGGAGGCCGCCGGCCTGCCGCGCGGCGCGTCGGTGCTGAAGATCAACAACCGCAAGCTCCTCAACGGCCTGCTCACCGGTGCCGGCGCGACCAGCGAGGGCCAGAAGCTGGCCGTGCTGCGCGCGGTCGACAAGCTGGATCGCCTGGGCGTCGACGGCGTGCGCCTGCTGCTGGGCGAGGGCCGTCTCGACGACAGCGGCGACTTCACCAAGGGCGCGGGCCTGGCCGGCAAGGCCATCGACTCGGTGCTCGATTTTGTTCAAGCCGGCGCCATTGGTGTTGGGGGCGGTCGCAGCGCGACGCTGAACAACATCGCCAAGGTCGTCGCCGGTTCGGCCGAGGGCGACGAGGGCCTGGAAGAGCTGGCCAAGATCGACGCGGCCCTGACCAGCCTGGGCGTCGCCGACGACCAGGCGATCATCGACCCGTCGATCGTGCGCGGCCTGGAATACTACACCGGCGCCGTCTTCGAGGCCGAGCTGCTGCTCAGCACCACCGACGAGAAGGGCGCCAAGATCTCGTTCGGCTCGATCGGCGGCGGCGGCCGCTACGATGACCTGGTGGCCCGCTTCACCGGCCAGCCGGTGCCGGCCACAGGCTTCTCGTTCGGCGTCTCGCGCCTGGCGGCGGCCCTGCGAGCGGCCGGTCGCGAGCCGGCCTCGGCCGCGCGCGGTCCCGTCGTGATCATCAATTTCGACCAGGCCCACATGGGCGAATATTTCGCCGTCGCCGGCCAGCTGCGCGCGGCGGGCGTTCCGGCCGAGGTCTATCTGGGGACCTCGGGCATGCGCCCGCAGATGAAGTACGCCGACCGTCGCTTGTCGCCGGCCGCCATCATGCTGGGCGGCGACGAGATCGCCGCCGGCACAGTGACGATCAAGGACCTAGACCTGGGCCGCGAGCTGGCCTCGGGCGTCGCCGACAACGCCGCCTGGAAGGCCGAGCGTCCCGGCCAGCAGACCATCCCGCGCGGCGACCTCGTCGCCGCCGTTAAGAAGATCATCGGGGGCTGATCCGTTGAGGCTAGAGCGTTCCATCCCGGCGGAGGCGCTCGACGCCATCCGCGCCCCGTTCCTCTCGGCCGGCGCCACGCCGGTCGACGCCCCGGTGTTGCAGCCGCTGGGCCTGCTGCTGGACCTGGCCGGCGAGGCCATGCGCTCGCGGCTGTTCGTCGTCTCCGGCGACGGCGGCGACGAGGCCTGCCTGCGTCCGGATTTCACCGTCGCCGTCGCCCGCCAGCATCTGGCCTCGGGCGTCGGCGCCGGCCGCTATCTCTATGAAGGCAAGGCCTTCCGCGTCGCCCCGCGCGGCAGCGACCGGGCCGAGGAATTCCTGCAGATCGGCGTCGAGGCCTTCGAGGCCGCCGATCCGGTGGCCGCCGACGCCGAGATCGCGGCCCTGGCCTGGGCCGGCGCCGCGGCCGGCGGTCGCGACGACCTGACCCTGCTGCTGGGCGATGTCGGCCTGTTCGCCGCCTTCGTCGACAGCCTGGACCTGACCCCGCCGCTGGGCGCGCGCCTGAAGCGCACCTTTTCGCGCCCGCGCCAGCTGAAGGCCGAGCTCGAGGGCGAGGCCGCCCCCATCGTCTCCAGCGAGCGCAGCCGCATCGCCGCCCTGCTGGCCGGCCTGCCGGAGGCCGATGCCGCCGCCGTGCTGCAGGAGCTGTGGTCCCTGGCCGGCATCGAGCCGGTCGGCGGCCGCCGTCCCGCCGAGATCGCCCATCGCCTGGTCGAGAAGGCCGAGGTGGTGAAGGCCGGTCGCCTCTCGCAGGACCAGGCCGACAAGGTCCGCGCCTTCCTGGCGGTCAGCGATGCGCCGGACGCCGCGCTCGACGCCATCGCGGCCCTGGCCGGCCCGAACCGCGGTCCGCTGGACGCCGCCATCGAAGGCTGGCGCAAGCGCCTGGCCGGCATGGTCGCGCGCGGCGTGCCCGCCGAGCGCATCCAGCTGAACGCCGCCTTCGGGCGGGCCTTCGGCTATTACGACGGCTACCTGTTCGAGGTGCGCAGCGCCGCTCTCGGCGAGGAACGCCCGGTCGCCGCCGGCGGCCGCTACGATGGCCTGCCCGCGCGGCTCGGGGCCGAGACGAAAACCGGGGCTGTCGGCTGCATGGTGCGCCCGGCCCGCGCCTATGCCGGAGGCGGCGAATGACTGCGGACACCCCGATGATCTTCGCCATCCCCTCCAAGGGGCGCCTGAAGGAACAGGTCGAGGCCTGGCTGGCCGAATGCGGCTTCCGCGTCGAGATGACCGGCGGCGCGCGCGGTTATTCGGCCGAGCTTTCGGGCCTGCCCGGCGTGTCGGTGCGGCTGCTGTCGGCGGGCGACATCGCCGCCGGTCTCGACAGCGGCGACCTGCACCTGGGGGTCACCGGCGAGGACCTGCTGCGCGAGCGCGGCGACGACATGGACAGCCGGGTAATGCTGCTGCGCGCCCTGGGTTTTGGCCGCGCCGACCTGGTGGTGACCGCGCCCAAGAGCTGGCTCGATGTCGACACCATGGCCGACATCGACGAGGTCGGGCACCTGCATCTGGCCAAGACCGGTCGCCGCCTGCGGGTGGCCACCAAGTACGTTACCCAGACCCGCGCCTTCTTCGCCCGTCACGGCGTCGCCGACTACCGCATCGTCGAGAGCAGCGGCGCGACCGAGGGCGCGCCCGCCGCGGGCGCGGCCGAACTGGTGGTCGACATCACCACCACCGGCGCCACCCTGGCCGCCAACGGCCTGAAGGTGCTGTCCGACGGCGTCATCCTGAAGAGCCAGGCCCAGCTGACCGCCTCGCTGGTCACGCCGTGGACGGAAGGGCAGCTCGACAGCCTGGCTCGCCTGCTGTCGGTGGTGGAGGCCAAGGGCCGCGCCCGCACCCTGGCCACCCTGGTCTGGCCCGCCGAACAGGACGTCGCCGGCCAGGCGGCCGTCGCCCCGTTCGTCGAGGCCGGCGGCTCGCGCCGGGCCAACGGCGCCCTGCTGGCGACTGGCGACCTGTTCGCCGCCGCCGCCGCCCTCGCCCAGGCCGGCGTCGAGCCGGTAACCGTGTCGCGTCCCGACTACGTGTTCGAATCCCGCTCGGCGGTGCTGGAGGCGCTCAAGGGGCGGTTGAAAGGCTGATATTTGACAAGTATGTCAAAAATTACCGAACCGAACGGTGATTAGTTTGACTAAAGCGTCCAAACTACGGGTCTGATGTCAAAAAAACGTCGAACCCCTTGTGGAATCTAGATCGTTGCCGTTGACACGATCTCGGTTTTGCCGTTTTCTGACTGGGCAAGAGAGAAACGGGTCCACAGAGAACCCCCTCTCTTCGGCGTTTCGGGGAGGAAACGCCCGCCTAGATCGAATGATCGAGAAATAGCCAGACCCGCTGCGTTTATCCCCCGCAGCGGGTCTTGGTGTATCTGGGCCTTGGTTTCAATTTTCGACAAAAGCGTCAAAAATGACGAACAGGCGTTTGAGCAGCGACTGCTGGCCTCCTCGTGCTCTTCATTCGTCATCCCGGGCGGAGGTCCGCGCAGCGGACCGCAGACCCGGGACCCAGGGGACTGGGCGCGACGATGGCGGTATCTCCAGCGGTGGCTGGTGCACTGCGGCTGCCCCTGGTTCCCGGCTCTCCGCTGCGCTACGGCCGGGATGACGCCGTGAGGGAAGCGGCTCTGAGATCCAGCGACCAGACCTGGTCGACCAGATCCTGGCCGAACCGTAGGCAGGGCGTCTCCTCGATCACCTGGAAGCCCGCCCGCTGATAGAGTTTCCGCGCGGCGCTCAGGACCGTGACGGTCCACAGGTCCAGCCGCCGATAACCCAGGGCCCGGGCGCGGTCGACGCAGGCCTCGACCAGCATCTGGCCCACGCCCATGCCGCGCGCGTCGGGCTCCACATAGAGCAGGCGCAGCTTGGCGACGCCGGGCGCATCGCCCTGGACCAGGAAGATCGAGCCGACCATCCGGCCGTCGGCTTGGGCGATCCAGGCGTCGTCCCTGGCCGGATCGAAGTTGCGATGGAAGCTCGCCACGATCTCGGCCACCAGGGCTTCGTGGTCGGCGCCCCAGCCGTATTCCCGGGCATAGATCACGCCCTGGCGCGCGGTGACCATCCCGAGGTCGCCCGGCTCCAGGCCGCGCAGCGTCGCGGCGGGCGGGGCGTCGTTCTCGAAGACCGCGTTGATGTCGCGCGCCGCCGCCAGCAGCCGGGCCTGGCGCAGCGGATGCAGGCTCTCGATCAGGGTTCCGACGCTGGCTTTCGTGTTCGCCTCCAGGGTGGCGAACGCCGCTCGGCCCTCGTCGGTCAGCGACAGCAGCTGGTGGCGGCCATGGGCCGGGTTCTCGCGCGCGGTGACCAGGCCGCGCTCGGTGAAGCGCTTGAGGGTGCGACTGACCTGGGCCGGATCCAGGCCCAGGGCGCGGACGATCTCGGCGGCCACGGGGTCGGTCCGCGTCGCCACCTCGTACAGCACGCGGGCTTCGCTGAGCGTGAAGGGGCTGCCGTCATAGCTGGAATCCAGCAGGCCCAGCCGGCGCGTATAGGTCCGATTGAACGCCCGCAGGTCGGCGACGTCCTGGTCGTGCTGAAAGGTCATGGCGACTCCGATGTTGATGGAGTCAATATTTCGTCATGTTGATTGAGTCAATAATCCGGGCGGGCTAGAGGCCCAGGCCCGCCACCGACCTTTCTTCCAGCTTCGCGGACGCCGCCGGACTGATGGCCACGGCCTTGCGGGCGTCGAGGTCGAAGGTGATGGCGCTGACGGTCGAGGTCGCCCACGCCTGGCCGGTGTCGGGGTTCAGCAGCCAGTGGGCGCAGCGCATGACGCGGCCCTCGCCGCCGATCAGGCCCGAGCGCACCTCCAACCGGTCGCCCAGGCGCGGCCAGGCCAGGTAGACGATCCGGTATTCCAGCACGGCCCCGCCCACCCGGCCGGGCGGCGTCTCGGCCGCTTCGGCCACGATGTCGCGCAGGGGCGCGATGAAGGCGCCGATGCCGTCGGAGACCCGGCCGATGAACTGCTCGGCGCGCATCCGTCCGAAGACGTCGCTCTCGCCCGCGCCCAGCGCGCCCAGGCTGATCCGGGCAAGGCCCAGCGCGTCGGCGCGGGCCAGCGAGGCCTGCGGGACGGCCGGCGACAGGTCGACGCTGCGGGCCTGGGCCCGTTCGGGGATCTCGACCATCAGGGCCTTGGCGCGTTCACGGACGATGGTCGGCCACGGGAAGGCCTCGCCCTCGCGTGGGGTGACATGGGCCACCGTGGTCTGGAAGGTCGCCGCCAGTTCGCCGGTGGCCGAATGGACCAGCAGCTGCAGCAGCCTGGCCTCGCTGTCGCCGATCTCGATCACCCCGCCCAGCATGTGCAGCGGCGCGCCGGCGTGGGCTTCCTTGAGGAACCGGATGTGGTGCTCGCGGACCACCAGGGTGGCGTTGGCGTGCGGGGCGAAGGCGTGCGGCAGGCCCATCTCGGCCGCGAGGCCCACGAGGCCTTCCATCGCCCGGACGACGTAGAAGCGCACGTTCATGTGCCCCATCTCGTCGCAGTCCCAGGTGTTGACCCCGCCGCGCCAAATCTCGACGCCGGGCCAAGTCTCCTGGCCGAGAGAGGCTGGGGCGTTGGTCATGGTCGATCCCTGGAATGGCGGGGCCGAAACCCTCGTCCTTCGACAGGCTCAGGAAGAGGATCTCTACTGCGCGGCCGGCAATAGCCCTCATCCTGAGCTTGTCGAAGGACGAGGGCGAGCCCTCTGTCGAAGCCAGCCTAGACGGCTTCTCCGCGCCGCCGCAATCGCGCAGGCGCTCGCGACTATTCCTTGCAGTCGGCGCACTTGCCGTGCGCCTCGATGGTCACGCCGGTCAGGGCGTAGCCGGCCGCCTGACCCGCGGCGATGATGTCGGCGGTGGCTTCGGGCTCGAACTCGCGGGTGGCGCCGCAGCAGTCGCAGATCAGGAAGGCGGCGGCGTGGCCGTCGGCCTCGCGCCGGCAGGCGACATAGGCGTTGAGGCTCTCGATGCGGTGGGCGAAGCCCTGCTTCTCGAGGAACTCCAGCGCGCGATAGACGGTCGGCGGCTTGGCCGGCGGGCCGTCGACCGCGAAGGTCGAGATCAGGTCGTAGGCCTTCACCGGCTGGCCGGCCTGCAGCAGCAGTTCCAGCACCCGGCGGCGCGGGGCGGTCAGGCGCTGGTCGGCCGCCGCGCAGCGGGTCTCGGCCGCCGCCAGTTCGGCGGCGAGCGCATCCCCGGCGACGCCGTGGTGGTGGTGGTCGTGATCGCACGCGGTGTGGGCCATGGGCCACAGGTAGAGGGCCGAAGGGTCCCGCGCAAGCTACAGCAGCGGCCGGGCCACCAGGGCGCTCTCGGCTTCGCAGCGCAGCTTGTCCGGCGCCGGGGCGGTGCGGCGCACGGCGGTCATCTCGGCGCGCACCGCCGCCAGGTCGGCCTTGAAGGCGCGCGACGACTTCAGCGCCTTGTGCAGGTTGCGGGCGTTGCGCCGCCCGGCCTCGACCGAGCTCATGTTGTGCACCCCGCAGACCACCCGGCTCTCGCCGAAGCCCTGCGCCCTGGCCAGCAGCGCCGGGGCGCGGTCGGGGGCGGCCTCGGCCAGCAGCAGGCCCACGGTCCAGCCCCAGGTCGAGTGGCCGGAGGGATAGTCGGGCGAGACGGCCAGGCCCACCGTCTTGGGCAGGCAGATCGGCGCGTCCTCGAAGAGGTAGGGCCGGGGACGCAGGTGCTTCCACTTGGGGCCGGCCACGGCGGCGCGCACGTCGCCGCGCATCTTCTCCATCATCGCCGCCAGCTTCGGGTTGGTCTGCGGCGTGATGCTGACCCCCAGGGCGCAGGCGTAGCCGTCGAGGATGCGGCTCTTGTCGGCGTCGGCCTGGGCCAGCGACCAGCGGGGACCGTCCTTCAGCGGACGGGTGGCGCGGAAGATCTCGCGGTCGCGTCGTTCGGCCGGCGTCCCCTCCTTCGGCGGCGGGGGCAGGTGGTCGCGGGCGTCGAAGGCGCGCGGATGCAGGTAGCGGTCGTCGTCGTCGCCGGGCAGGGCGGCGCAGCTCGCCAGGGCGAGCGCGGCGGCGACGACGGTGGGCAGGCGCATAGAAAAAGGGTCCCGGAAATCTCTTCCCGGGACCCTGCAATCTCGGCCTTCGCCGATCAAGCCTACTTGCCGAACAGCTTGTTCCAGCGCGGCTTTTCGCGGCCCTTCCAGGCTTCGCGGTGGTAGGCGTCGCTGGCGATCAGCGGCACCACGGTGGTGGCTTCAGCGAAGACCATCTGTTCGTAGGTGGTCGAGACCTTGCCCCACGAGGCGGCTTCCTTGAGGGTCGACGACGAGCAGGCGCCGTCGCGCACGTCGGCCACCGTGATCTGGATGGCGTACTTGTGCATGTCGGCTTCGACGCCGAGGATCTCGGCGCAGACGACGGTGTCCTGGGCGAAGTTCTTCGGCACGCCGCCGCCGACCATGAACAGGCCGGTGGTGCCGGCGGCGATCTTGACGTCCGTCAGTTCACGGAAGTCGGCCACGGCGTCGATCATCAGGTAGGGCGCCTTCTCGGCGATCTTTTCCTTCTGGTGCTTGACCAGGCCGAAACCAGCCGAGCTGTCGACGAAGGCCGGGCAGAAGATCGGCACGCCTTCTTCGTAGGCGGTCTGGATCAGGCTGCCTTCCTTCTTGGCGTTGCCTTCCGACAGCCACTTGCCCATCTCCCAGATGAACTCGCGCGAGGAATAGCCGCGCGGCTCCAGGCGATTGCAGATCTCGAGGATCGTGTGGTCGCAGGCCTGCAGTTCTTCTTCGTCGATGTAGGTGTCGTAGATGCGGTCGATGTAGTTGTCGCGCAGGACGTTGTCGTCGACCGGGCCGGCGGCCTGGTAGTGCTTGAAGCCGAGGGCTTCGAAGAAGTCCATGTCGACGATGCTGGCGCCGGTGGCGACCACGGCGTCGATCATGCCGTTCTTCACCATGTCGCGGTAGACGTGCATGCAGCCGCCGGCCGAGGTCGAACCGGCCAGGATCAGCCAGGTCGAGCAGCCCTTGTCGGCCAGGGCCATGTTGAAGATGTCGGCGGCGCGGGCGGTGTCGCGCGAGCTGAACGACATCTTGCGCATCGAGTCGATGATCGGACGGGCGTCGTAGCTCGTGATGTCGACGTGCTCGACCACGTTCTGGAGCAGCTCGGCCTTCTGGTTGTTCGGAACGGGAGCGTTCATCGCTTCGGTTTCCCTGACTTTGGACGCCCGTCGTTGGAACGAAGCCTTCGCCGGGACGGAGCGACCGACGGAGGCTGCAAATGCGAACCGCACCCGACGTTGTCTAACATCGGGCGCGGCGCGCGGTTTAACTCAGAAACGGTCTACTGACGAAACACGTCCGTTTAGCGACGGCGCTTGCGCTTGCCGGCCGCGCCCTTCGGACGCGAGAAGCGCACGACCTTGCGTTCCTCGGCCTCGGTGCGGACCATCGGGATCGAGCGCTTGGCCAGGCCGTACATCGAGGCCATCGGCGCGTCCGAAACCTCGACGGTGTCGGTCTCGCCAAAGCCGTTGAAGCGGGTCGACATGGCCACGCCGTAGGCGCCCAGCATGCCGATCTCTATGTAGTCGCCCTCGTCGACGCTTTCCGGCAGCCAGAAGGGCCCCGGCATATGGTCGACGCTGTCGCAGGTCGGGCCGTAGAAGCGGAAGGGCTTGAGGCCTTCTTCCACCACTTCGCCGTTCTTGCGGTACAGCTTCACCGGGAAGGGCCACTTCATGTGCGCGGCGTCGAACAGCGAGCCGTACGACCCGTCGTTCAGATAGAGCGCGTCGCCCTTCTTCAGCTCGACCTTGACCAGCAGAGACGAGGCCTCGGCGCACAGGGCGCGGCCCGGCTCGCACCACAGCTCGGTGGTCTCGTGGACCATCATCTCGGCGAAGCCGCGGTCGATGGCCGCCAGGTATTCCGACAGATCCGGCGGGACCATGCCCGGATAGATCGACGGGAAGCCGCCACCGACGTCGACGACGTCGGCCAGCACGCCGGCGCGCACCAGCGCCCGCGAGGCCTGGGCCATCGCCGCCTGGTAGGCGGTCGGGCGCATGCACTGGCTGCCGACGTGGAAGCTGACGCCCATCAGGTCCTGCGTCGAGCGGCGGGCCGCCAGCAGCAGGGACGGGGCGTTGTGCAGGTCGACGCCGAACTTGCCCGACAGCGAATAGGCCGCGCCTTCGGCCTGCACGCCCATGCGGACGATCAGGTTCAGGTCCTTGGCCTGGCCGGTGCTGTCGATGATCTTGGCCAGCTCCTCGTGCGTGTCGAACGAGAAGGTGCGCACCCCGTGGTCGAAATAGGCGGCCGAGATGGCGCGCCGGCTCTTGACCGGGTGCATGAAGGCCATGCGCGAACCGGGAGCGTGCTCGGCCACGAGCTCGATCTCGGCCACGGACGCGACGTCGAACGACCGCACGCCGGCGCTGGCCAGCTCGCGGATCACCCACGGCGAAGGATTGGCCTTCACCGCGTAGAAAACGTCGCCTTTGAATTCAGACTGGAACCAGCGCGCCGCTACCGACACCGCGTCCGGTCGCACGAGTGCGACGGGACGTTCCGGTGACCGCTCACGGACCAGGTCCAGGGGCGTGTGGTACGTGGACAATTCACGTAACCCCCTGTTGGAAGTTAAACCCAGGCCGGCGTTAGCAGCGTTTTAGAGGACTTCGGGTCCGCCGGAGCCGTGCGAAATAGGGGCATAGGCGGGGGATGTAAAGTCCCTTTTGATCGTGGCGGGCGAGGCGAATTGATCCACCGGCCGTCACAAATCCGTTGCGCGCGCGCCGCAAAGCAGGGAACGGATTTGCCCGCGCCGGAAACCACGTTAAGGATTCGTCCCGACCATGACGTCGGACCCTGTTCTCTCGATCCGCGCCGTATCCAAGACCTTCGGGTCTCGGAAGGCCCTGAACGCCGTTTCGCTCGAGGTGGCGCGGGGCGAGATGATCGCGCTTATCGGTCCTTCGGGCTCGGGCAAGTCGACCCTGCTGCGCTCGATCGACGGCCTGCAGACCATCGACGCGGGCGAGGGGGCGATCAGCGCCTTCGGCGGTCCCGTCCAGGCCAGGGGCCGGGTGTCGGACCAGGTGCGCAAGGCCCGCATCCGCATCGGCTTCATCGCCCAGCAGTTCAATCTGGTCGGCCGGCTGTCGCTGTTCAGCAACGTGGCGCTGGGGTCGCTGGGCCGCATCCCGCTGGCGCGCGGCCTGCTGGGCGCCTGGCCGAAAGAGACCCGCGAGGCGGCCATGGCCGCCCTGCACCGCGTGGGCATCTCCGACTATGCCGGCCAGCGCGCCAACACGCTTTCGGGCGGCCAGCAGCAGCGCGGCGCCATCGCGCGCGCCCTGGTCCAGAAGGCCAAGATCATCCTCGCCGACGAACCGGTCGCCTCGCTCGACCCCGTTTCGGCCCGCAAGGTCATGGAGATCCTCCGCGACCTGAACGCCAGCGACGGCCTGACCGTCATCGTCACCCTGCACCAGGTGGACTATGCCCTGCGCTACTGCGACCGGGTCGTGGCCCTGAAGGCGGGGCAGAAGGTCTATGACGGTCCGGCCGACGCGCTGGACCGCGAAAAGCTCATCGAAATCTACGGCCCGGAATTCGAGGACGTGTTCTGGGAAGGAGCCCCGCAATGATCCGCCGCAGCCTGATCGCCGGCCTCGCGCTTTCGGCCCTTGCCCTGGCCGCCTGCTCGGGCCCGTCCGAAGCCCCCGCGTCGAAGGACACGGTGACCTTCTCGATCCTGTCGACCGAGTCCGCCCAGAACATGGAGGGCTACTGGAAGCCCATCCTGCAGGACATGGAAAAGCAGACCGGCCTCAAGGTGAAGCCGTTCTTCTCGTCCAACTACTCGTCGCTGATCGTGGCCATGGGCGCCAAGCAGACGGACCTGGGCTGGTTCTCCAACCAGTCGGGCCTGGAGGCCGTGCGCCGCTCGAACGGCGAGGTCTTCGCCCGCACCTTCGACCCCTCGGGCGTCGACGGCTACAAGTCGGTGGTCATCGTCCCCAAGGACAGCAAGCTGACCCTCGAAAGCTTGCTGAAGTGCGACAAGTCGCTGAACTTCGGCATCGGCGACAAGAAGTCGACCTCCGGCACCCTGGCCCCGATGACCTATCTGTTCATCCCGGCCGGCAAGAAGCCCGAGACCTGCTTCAAGCAGGTGCTGACCGGCAACCACCAGACCAACCTGTTCGCCGTGGCCAACGGCAAGCTGGACGCGGCCACCAACAACTCGACCAGCCTGCGCCTCAACGCCGAGCGCAAGGACGGCCAGTCCGACAGGGTCAAGGTGATCTGGGAGTCGCCGACCCTTCCCGAGGATCCGATCATCTGGCGCAAGGACCTCGACCCGGTCGTGAAGGAAAAGCTGCGCCAGTTCTTCCTGACCTACGCCCAGGGCGACAGCCCCGAGGCCGCCAGGCAGCGCGAGAACCTGCGGCGCCTGTCGATCGGCGGCTTCAAGCCGGCCGATGACAGCCATCTGCTGACCGTGCGCGAGATGGAGGCCCTGGAAAACTTCGGCCTGGCCAAGGAGGGCGGTGACGCCGCCAAGATCGCCGACGCCCAGAAGAAGCTGGACGGCGTCCGCGCCGAACGCCTGGCCGCCGAGGCCAAGGCCGGCCTGCCCGCCAACTGACGATGAGCGAGACCCCGATCCCGGCCCCGCCGAAGCGCTCGGCTTCGGCCATCGGCTTCGACCTGCTGCTGTGGGGGGGCGTCGCCGTCCTGCTGCTGATCAGCTTCAAGCCGGCCGAGATCGACAAGTTTCCTGAACTGTTCGGCGGTTCGGAGCGGATGCGCGACTTCGCGCGCGGCTTCTTCTCGGCCTTCACCGACCTCGACGCCTTCCTGGCGATGGACTGGTCGCTGTTCATCGCCAAGATGTGGGAGACGATCCAGATGGCGCTGTGGGGCACGGCGCTGGCCGTGCTCGTCGCCGTGCCGCTGGGCATACTGGGCGCGCGCAACATCACGCCGTGGTGGATCCAGCAGCCGGTGCGCCGCCTGCTCGACCTGATCCGCTCGATCCCCGATCTCGTGGTCGCCCTGATCTTCATCACCGCCGTGGGCCTTGGCCCCTTCGCCGGCGTGATGGCCATCATGTTCAACACCGGCGGCGTGCTGGCGAAACTGTTCGCCGAGGCCGTGGAGTCGATCGACAAGGGCCCCGTCGAGGGCGTGCGCGCCACCGGCGCCGTCAAGCTGCAGGAGATCATCTGGGGCGTGATCCCGCAGGTGGCCCCGCTGTGGACCAGCTATGCCCTCTATCGTTTCGAAAGCAGCGCCCGCGCCGCCACGGTGCTGGGGCTGATCGGCGCCGGCGGCATCGGCCAGATCCTCATCGACTCGATCAACGCCTTCCAGTTCGACCAGACCGGCTGCATCGTGCTGGTCATCGTGGTGGCGGTGTCGATGATCGACCTGCTGTCCCAGGCGATCCGCTCGCGGCTGCTGTAGGCGGTTCCGGGCGCCCGACCGGGGCGGCCCGTTGAAAATTCCCGGCGACGGTTTTGTGTCACGCGGGCGGTGCGGGCGCCCGGCGGCGGTTCTGCCGTCCAGGTCCGGCCGAGGGCCCGCGCCGCGGGAAAGCATTCGAGAGCATATCGGTCGCGATCGATCTGTATATCGCCGCTCGTTCCAAAATTTCTAAGTTTGGCGAGCCGCCTTGTGGCGGGCCCTGAAATCTCGCAGCCAGACCAATAGTTTCAGGCATGACTTTCGACGCCAGAAACGAACGTTGTTATATTTGATTTATGCATGAGCGCGCTGCTGAGTGTCAGCTGTGGCGCAAATTTATCACGTCTTGAAACATACATATTGGTGTCGCCGAAGCGTCATCGCTGGCGTTTTATCCCCCGCCCCACCGAAAAGGGGTACACATTCATGCGTAAGTATTTCGAAGGCGCGGCCGCCGCCGCCCTCCTGCTCGCCTCGGCGCAAGTTGCGTACGCCGCCGATGTCGCGCCCGCCGCGCCCGCCGATGACGCCACCGCTCTGGACAACGTCGTCGTCACCGCCACCAAGCGCGAAACCAATCTGCAATCGACGCCGATCGCCATCTCGGTGCTGAGCGCGACGGCCATGGCCGACCGCCACGCCGAAAGCCTGATCAGCCTGCAGGACGGCGCCATCCCGTCGCTGCGCGTCGCCACCTTCGAAGCCCGCCAGTCGGCGCTGACCATCGGCATCCGCGGCATCGTGCCGTTCGACGCCAACCAGACCGCCCGCGACCAGGGCGTCGGCGTCTATATCGACGGCGTCTATCTGGGCCGCCAGCAGGGCCTGAACGCCGCCCTGCTCGACCTGGAGCGCATCGAGGTCCTGCGCGGCCCGCAAGGCACGCTGTTTGGCCGTAACACCGAAGGCGGCGCGCTCAGCATCGTCACCAAGGCCCCGACGGGCGAGTTCGGCGGCCGCGTCGTCGCCGGCGTCGGCAACTACGGTTCCTACACCGCCGAACTGCACCAGGACTTCCAGGAGTTCGCCAACCTGTCGGTGAAGGTCGACGCCCTGGTCCAGCACCAGGATCCGACCACCAAGAACCCGCTGGAAGGCCAGGCCGGCTGGAACCAGTACGACCGCAAGGGCGGCCGCATCAGCGGTCTGTACCAGCCGAACGACAAGTTCAGCGCCCTGGTCGCCTTCGACTACGCCAAGGACGAGAACACCCCGTTCTTCAGCCAGCTGGTCAGCTACAACCCCTACGGCAAGCGCGTGCGCACCCAGGCCGAACTGCTGGCCGCCGCCAGCGCCCCGGCCGGCACGATCAACCCGCTCTCGCCGCTGGTTAAGGTCCACACCGACCGCCAGTCGGTCTCCGACATCGGCACCATCCAGCAGCCCAGCGTCGATGAGACCGGCGGCCTGATGGCGAACCTGAAGTACCGCTTCGCGCCGAACCTCGAGCTGCGCTCGATCACCGCCGCCCGCGCCGTCGCCACCAACCAGTGGGACAACTCGGGCATCGAGTCGCGCAACGTCTTCGCGCCGAACGCCAACTTCGGCCGCTACAGCCTGTCGGACCTCTACCAGCGCCAGTTCAGCCAGGAGTTCCAGCTGGTCGGCGACTTCGGTGACAACTTCACCTATGTCGGCGGTCTCTACTACTTCAAGGAACACGTGAAGGAATCGGCCGCCACGCCGTTCACCAACCAGTGGAACGCCGACGGCACCGCCTACACCATCCGTTCGGCCTACGGCACCTCGAAGAACGCGGCCGGCACGGCCGGCTGGCAGCGCGGCACCCGCTTCATCACCCGCGCCTCGGAAGCCGACGCCGAGAGCTACGCCGTCTATGGCCAGGGCACCTACACCCCGCCGTCGATGGACGCCCTGCACCTGACGCTCGGCGGCCGCTACACCAAGGACACCCGCGAGGGCACGCTCTACGTCGTCAACGGCAAGGCCACGAACTTCAAGTTCGACTACGACAAGGGTCGCTTCGACCCGATGATCAACGTCGCCTACGACGCCGCCGAGAACATCAACCTCTACGCCAAGTTCTCGACCGGCTACCGCGCCGGCGGCGCCAACGCCCGCTCGTCGAACTTCCAGGCCTTCGATCCGGAAACGGTGAAGTCCTATGAAGTCGGGGCCAAGATGGACCTGCTGGACAACCGCCTGCGCGTGAACCTGGCCGCCTACGCCATGGACCGCAAGGACACCCAGATCGACTTCGACAACGTCGACACCACCCCCGGCAGCCCGACCCAGGGCGCGCACACCGAGGAGACCCGCAACGCGCCGGGCACCTCCAAGATCCGCGGTTTCGAGGCCGACATCACGGCCAAGCTGACCGACGACATCCTGGTCGGCTTCTCGTACGCCTACACCGACGTGAAGGTGCCGGACGCGCCGTTCCCGTTCACCGGCAACTCGGTGGTTCCGCAGGGCACGCCGTTCCCGGTCAACGTGGTCTACACGCCGCCGAACGCCGCCTCGGCCTATATCGACTACAAGAAGCCGGTCGGTTCGATGACCTTCCGCGCCCACCTGGACGCCAACTACGCCGACGCCCAGTACTCGTTCCAGACCGAATTCGCCGACACCTCGGCGACCGGTTCGCGGACCGAATACGTGGCGGCGAAGACCGACAGCAGCTTCATCGTCAACGGCAACCTGACCCTGGCCGACATCAGCATGGCTGACGGCGCCGCCTCGGCCAGCCTGTCGCTGTGGTCGCGCAACCTGCTCAACGAAGAGCACATCTACCGTATCTCGGCCGCCAACCGCGGCACGATCGGCGACTACGCCAACTTCAACCCGCCCCGCACCTACGGGCTGGAACTGCGCGTGAAGTACTAGGCCCGGATCTTCCGGTTCCGGGTCGTCCGGAACCGGATCAAGGGTTCGATAACGGCGAAGGGCGGTCCAGCGATGGGCCGCCCTTCTGCTTTTGGCGGCGCCGGAGGCCCTGGACCCGGGGCGGGCTGTTTGTCTGTGAGCGGAATTTTCCAGGCGCTGTCCGAAGTCCATCCGTGGCCGCCGGAACACTGTTCAGCGAACCTGAAAACAGTTGTCGCCGACTTGTCGTAAATCGGTATCCGAACCGTCACGCGCTCCCGTTAATCCCCAGAACGTCGTTATCCCGCCCGTCATGGGCCACGGAGAACAGGCGCAAACCTAAAGGGGGGTGTCTCGTGATGAGTATCAGTGCCTCTTTGCTTTCCCGTTCGGCGCTGGGCTTGACGCTCGCCCTGGGCCTCGCCGCCGCCGCCCAAGCCCAGGACCTGGGCGTGAGATGGAGCGGCTCTCCGCAATTCTCCAATGACGACGTGGCCTTCAAGGTCCGTGGTCGGATCCTGCTGGACGCCGTGTTCCAGGACGTCGAGCGCGATGGTCCGGGCGGCGATTTCGACACCCGCAACGTGCGCGGCCGCCAGGTCTTCCTCGGCGTCGAGGGCAAGCTGAACAACTACTTCGCCTACAAGGCCGAGGGCGGCGCCGTGAATGGCGGCGCGTGGGCCTGGGACGACGTCGTCATCGAGTACAAGCCGAACGAGCCGGTCTCGCTGCTGTTCGGCAACATCAAGGCCGCCGGCCTCGAGAACCTGACCTCGACCCGCTTCATCACCTTCATGGACCGCGGTCCGTACGGCGACTTCGGCGTCGATTCCTACCTGCTGGGCGTGGTGGCCAAGTACCAGGGCCTGAACTACAGCCTGACCGGCGCGGTGCAGGGCGCGCCGATCAACACCGCCGACCTGGCCAACGCCAACGCCGACTCCAAGGAGCGCCTGACCCTGACCACCCGCGCCCACTGGGCGCCGGTCAACGGCGACCTCGACAAGCTGCACCTGGCGCTGTCCTACCGCTATCGCAACCGCGGCGACGAAGGGGCCTTCGTCTACAGCGGCCGCACCAACACCGCCTACAGCAACGCTACCTTCTACACCTCGGGCGGCATCGGCAACCGCGACAACACCCTGGCCTTCGAGGGCGCCTATGTGCACGGGCCGTTCTCGGTGCAGGGCGAGTACGCCTCGATCGACGTCACCCGCCTGGGCGGCGCGGCGGTCGGCGGCGACCCGAAGATCAAGGTCGGCTACGCCTACGTGACCTTCTGGCCGACCGGCGAGATGCGCAACTACGACGCCATGGCCGGCGAGTTCAAGCGGCCCAAGATCCTCAACCCGGTGACCGCCGGCGGCTGGGGCGGCGTCGAACTGGCGCTGCGCTACGACATCGCCGACACCACCGAGGCCTACGAGACCCTGAAGACCAAGCCGGCGACCTCGCAGGCCGGCGAATACAAGGGCGTCACCCTGGGGGTGAACTACTACCCGACCTCGTACGTGCGCTTCCAGGCCAACTACACCGACGGCGACGTCGACAACTTTGGCGCCAACCAGGACTACAGCATCAAGCAGTTCCAGCTGCGCGCTCAGCTGGACTTCTAAGGCCGTGTTTCGCCGGGCGGGCCGAATGCGCCCGTCCGGCTCCTTCCTTTCCCCTTCAGGAAATCAAAGATGAAGAAGCTCCTGTCCTGCGCGGCCGCCGCCGTCGCCCTGTCGGGCCTGGCCGCCGTCCCCGCCCACGCCGCCCGCGACTATGTCTGGGCCGCCGGTTCGTCGACCGTGTTCCCGTTCGCCACCCGCACCGCCGAGAACTTCGCCAAGAAGTCCGGCAAGAAGGCCCCCAAGGTCGAGAGCCTGGGCACCGGCGGCGGCATCAAGCTGTTCTGCGGCGGCGCGGGCGAGGGTTTCCCCGACATCGCCAACGCCTCGCGCCCGATGAAGAAGAGCGAGTTCGACGCCTGCGCCGCCAAGGGCGTCAAGGACATCATCCAGATCAAGATCGGCTTCGACGGCATCGTGGTCGCCACCGACAAGGACGGCGCCGACTACAACTTCAAGACCGAGCAGCTGTTCCTGGGCCTGGCCGCCAATGTCTACAAGGGCGGCCAGTGGGTGAAGAACACCACCAACAGCTGGGACGACGTCGGCGGCGGCCTGCCGGGCAACAAGATCCTGGTCTACGGTCCGCCCCCGACCTCGGGCACCCGCGACGCCTTCGTCGAGCTGGCCATCGAGGCCGGCGCCCGCAAGTTCCCGTCGATCGACGCGATCCGCTCGGACAACGAGAAGCTGTTCAAGGCCAAGGTCGACCCGCTGCGCAACGACGGCTGGATCGACGCCGGCGAGAACGACAACGCCCTGGTCGGCACCCTGACCAAGACTCCCGGCGCGCTGGGCGTCTTCGGCTGGTCCTACCTCGAAGAGAACATGGACAAGATCAAGGGCGCCTCGATCAACGGCGTGCGTCCCTCGGCCCAGACCATCGCCGATGGCTCCTACCCGCTGTCGCGCTCGCTGTTCATTTACGTCAAGAAGTCCAATATCGGCGTGACGCCGGGCCTGGAGGACTTCCTGAAGGAGTTCACCTCCGACGCGGCCACCGGTCGCGGCGGCTACCTGCAGGGTCGCGGCCTGATCCCGCTGCCCCCGGGCCAGCACCAGGCCCAGAAGGACGTGGTGGCCAAGAAGACCGCCATGGCCCGTCCGGCTTCGTAAAAAAGGGCTCTTTTGTGCGGCGGTTCGCGCCGCGCGACCGAAGATTGCGTCGCGGTCCTATGGGCCGCGGCGTTTTCTTTTGTATAGTGTCCCCCGGTCCGCCCGCGCCGCGTAATGAAAGTCTGGGCCGTGGCAGCCGTCCGGCGCCGCGTCACTTGCCCCTAGGGACAATGATACTCCTCGCGCTCGCCGTCGTTCTGTTCCTCGTTCTGCTGAACGGGGTCTTCGCCATGTCCGAACTCGCGGTGGTCTCCGCGCGGCGGGCCAGACTACAGAGCCAGGCCGACCGGGGAGACCGCGGGGCCAAGATCGCCCTCTCCCTGGCCGAGCACCCGACCCGCTTCCTGTCGGCCGTGCAGGTGGGCATCACCCTGATCGGCATTCTGGCCGGCGCCTACGGCCAGGCCACCATCGCCGGCGCGCTGGACAAGTGGCTCGAGCCGCAGCCGGTGATCGGCCCGCATTCGGAAATCATCGCCACCACCATCGTCGTCGTCGGCCTGACCTACGTCTCGGTGATCCTCGGCGAGCTGGTGCCCAAGCGTCTGGCCTTGATCTTCCCCGACACCATCGCCCGCGCCATGGCCCCGTTCCTGGCCCTGGTGGCAACGGTGCTGCGTCCGTTCGTGACCCTGCTGACCGTGTCGACCGCCGCCATCCTCAAGCTGATGGGCGTGCGCGACGAGCGCAACAGCGGCATCACCTCCGAAGAGGTCGAGACCGTCCTGGCCGAAGGCGCCGACGCTGGCCTCATCGAGCCGGAAGAGCGCTCGATGATCCAGGAGGTGCTGCGCCTGGGCGATCGTCCCGTGCGCGTGGCCATGACCCCGCGTCGCGACCTCTACTGGATCTCGCTTTCGGACGAGCCCGAGGCCGTCCTGGCCGAGGTGCGCGAGTGCCCCTATTCGCGCATCGTCGTTGCCATGGAAGGCGACCTCGACGGCGAGATCGGCGTGGTGCTGAAGAAGGACCTGCTGGACGCCTGCCTGGGCGGCGAGCCGCTGGACCTGCGCGCCCACATCCAGCAGCCGATCGCCATTCCCGAGACCATGTCGCTGCTGCGCGCCATGGCCGTCTTCAAGCAGACCTCGCTGCACGTGGCCCTGGTGGTCGACGAGTTCGGCTCGGTGCAGGGCGTGATCACCCCGATCGACCTGCTGGAAATGATCGCCGGCGACTTCCCGGAAGACCACGACGAGGGCGAGCGCCGGATCCTGCGCCGCGAAGACGGCAGCTGGCTGGTCGACGCCCGCCTCGACATCCAGGAGCTCAACGACGCCCTCGGCGAGAACTTCGAGGCCGAGGGCGGCTACCACACCGTCGCCGGCCTGATCCTCGACCGCCTGGGCCGCATCCCGGCCGAGGGCGAGATCCTGCACCTGGGCGCCTTCGACGTCGAGATCGTCGACATGGACGGTTCGCGCATCGACAAGGTCATCCTCAAGGCCGGCAAGGGCCGCGAGGGCGACGAGGGCTGACGGCGGGGCGCGAGGCATGAGCCATCCGGGCCCCTGGGGCGGCGAGCCGCCGCCCGAGCCGGTCGAGGCGCGCCCCGTGCGCGCCTCGTGGCGGCGCTGGCTGGTCTGGTTCGTCGTGGTCTCTGCGGGTCTCGCCGTCCTGGGCCTGCTGTTTCGCGCCTCGCCCTGGGCGATGCGGCAGACCAACGACTGGTTCTATCTCGCCTGGGGCGGCCTGCTGGCCGCGGCCCTGTCCACCGGCCTGCTGCGGGCGACCCGTCGCCAGACGCTGCACGGCCTGGGCTATGCGGCGATCTGGGCGGGGATCGTCCTGGTCCTGGCTGTCGGCTATCTCTATCGCGCCGAACTGGCCGAGGCGCCCCAGCGCCTGCGCATGGCCCTGAACATCGGCGAGCCGGTGGCCACCGGCGAGCGCGAACTGCGCGTGGCCCAGGACGCCAGCGGCGCCTTCGTCATCGTCGGTCAGGTCAACGGCCAGCGGGTGCTGTTCCTGGTCGACACCGGCGCCACCAACACCGTGCTCAGCCCCGCCGACGCCCAGCGGATCGGCGTCGACATGGCCTCGCTGCGCTTCGACCAGACCAGCGAGACCGCCAACGGCCTGGGCTACGGCGCCCAGTGGACCGCCGAGCGCCTGGAGATCGGCCCGATCCGCCGCGACCGCTTCCCGATGGACGTCAACCAGGCCCCGATGAGCGCCTCGCTGCTGGGCATGACCTTCCTGAACACCCTGGACTCCTACGAGGTCCGCGGCGGGCAGCTGATCCTGCGGTGGCGGGAATAGGTCGCGCCACTAGCCGCGGTAGAGCGTGACGTCCATCACCTGGCCGAGGATGTAGGCGCGGCCCTGGAACGCGATCCCGCCAGGCGCCGGCAGGTGGCCCATCAGGATCTTCACCTTGGTCGCGGGCTTGGAGGCGTAGATGTCGAAGGAGCCGCGCGTGGCGTTGTCGCCTGGCTTGACCTGAAGGGCGACGATCCGGCCGGTCAGGTCTTCGACTTGGTCGATCCATAGCGCCAGTTGCTCGACGGTGAAGCCCCTATCGCCCAAATAGTCGCGGCTCATGCCTTGAACTCCTTGCCGGTGATCGCCTTCAGGGGGGCGGTGAGGGCGTTGACGACTTCTGTCCCGGTCGCTTGTTCGACGTACTTGTCGATGATGTTCTGCTTCAGTTCGCGAGGTTGCGCGTCGTTGGCGGCGCCCAAGGCCGTGCGCAGTTGCTGCAACTGTGGCGAGGCGTCGTCCAGGCCCAGGACGTAGGCCTTGAACTGCACCCGGACGGCTTGAAGCTCCGGCGACAACAGAGCCACCCGCGTGGCGGGCACGGTCTTGGCTTCGGCGTCGGCGGCGGTCTTGGCCTCGGCGGCCGTGGCCGCGATCTGGTCGGCCGCGGCGAACAGCGAGGCCGAGTCGTTCAGCTCCGAGACGGCGGTCAGGGCGTCGCCAAGCGGGAAGTCCGCCGCGGTTTCCAGCAGCAGCCGTCGCCGCAGCGCGGTCAGCTTGCGCGTGCGGGCCGCATCCATGGTCGAAATCACGCCCGATATGGTGCGGTCCTGGAAGACGTCCTTGTTGAGAGCACCGCTGGCGCCGACGACGGTTGCCGAGCCCACGGCCAGCGCCCGCGCGCCCTCGGCGCCAGATACGGCGGCCGCGCCGTTGAGCACCAGCACCGTCAGGGCGGAACCGAAGGCCGAGCCCTTCATCTCCCGCGACAGGCTGGCCTTGAACGCGTTGTACTGCGCGTCGGATGCGCCGATCCAGATGTAGGCCACCTCGTTGCGGTAGGCGGCCTTCTTGTCTGAGAGCAGCTTCTCATAGGCCGGCAGGACCTTGACCCGGGCGTATTCGCCCTTGATCGCGGCCAGGGCGTCGGTCTTGGCCTCCAGTGGTTCGGGCTGGCCCCGGAACGAGGCGCATCCCCCGGCGCCGAGGCTCAGGAGAACGACGCCGCCGATGGCGAGGCCGCGCAGGCTTGGCAAAAGTCGCATCATTACCCCCCGGTCGATACGGTCACGCTTGTAGCGTAACGGCGTTATCAACTTCAAGGGGTGGTGCGATGAGACTCGCGCTTTCGGCGTGCTAGGCCGCCGTCTTCCTGCGGATCCGCGCCAGGCGGCGCAGGCGGCGCCAGAAGCGGGTCTTTTCCGGTTCGGGGTAGGGCTGCAGGTTCTTGAAGAACTCCTCGGCGCAGGCGCGCCAAGAGAAGCCCTCGGCGAACTTGCGCACCGTGGCGTGGTCGATGTCGAGGCACGCCAGGCAGGCCTCGCGCAGGCCGTCGGTCTGGCCGGGGGCCAGCACGCCGGCGCCTGAGCCGGGGATGATGTCGATGGGGCCGGGGGCCGAGAACGCCGCCACCGGCACGCCGGCGGCCATGGCTTCCAGAATTACCAGGCCGAAGGTGTCGGTCAGCGACGGGAAGCAGAAGACGTCGGCGCAGGCGAAGTGGCGGGCCAGCTCGTCGCCGAACTTGGCGCCCAGGAACTTCACCTCGGGATATTTCTCGGCCAGTTCCTCGCGCTGGGGACCATCGCCGATGACGACCTTGGTGCCCGGCAGGTCGAGGCTGGCGAAGGCCTCGATGTTCTTCTCGACGGCCACGCGGCCGACATTGAGGAAGATCGGGCGGGCCAGGCCCTCGAACAGGTCCGGCTCGCCCGGCTGGCGCGGCTTGAAGACGTCGGTGTCGACGCCGCGCGACCAGGGCGAGATGTTGCGGAAGCCGTGGCGCACCAGTTCGTCGCGCATGGTGGGCGTGGCCACCATCAGGCGGCCTGACGGCTTGTGGAACCAGCGCATGTAGGTGTAGCCGGCCGCCAGCGGCAGCGGCAGGCGGGCCGAGACGTACTCGGGGAAGCGCGTGTGATAGCTGGTCGTGAACGGCAGCTTCCACTCCAGGCAGATGCGGCGCGCGGCCAGGCCGATCGGACCCTCGGTGGCGATGTGGATCGCCTCGGGCTCGAACGACTTGAAGCGCTCCTGCACCGGCTCGTAGGCGCCGATCGCGAGCTTGATCTCGGGATAGGTGGGCAGCGGGAAGGTCGGGAACTGGTCAGGGCTGACCACGTCCACCTCATGGCCCATGGCGCGAAGCTCGGCCATCACCTTGGTGAGGGTCCGAACCACGCCGTTGACCTGCGGTTCCCATGCGTCGGTGGCGAGAAGTATCCGCATCAGGCGGCGGCAGGCTCCGGCAACGGGGGCTCGACGGCGAGCGCCCGGGCCCGGTCGATCACCGACCAGGACCTCATCTTGGACCATTCGAGGATTTCGAGCTGGCCGTCCATATGCTCCACCAGAGCGGTGCAGCTTTCAACCCAGTCACCGTCGTTGACGTAAAGAATACCGTCGATCTCCCGCATCTCGGCCTTGTGGATATGGCCGCAGATGACGCCGTCGACGCCGCGCCGACGGGCTTCGTCGGCGACGGCGGCTTCGAAGTTCTCGATGAACTGCAACGCGTTCTTCACCTTGACCTTCAGATAGGCCGAGAGACTCCAGTAGCCGAACCCCATCCTCCGCCGCGCGCGGTTGAGCAAGGTGTTCAGCATGAGGATGGTTCTATAGGACCAATCCCCGAGGAAGGCGAGCCACTTGGCGTGCTGCACGACGCCGTCGAACTCGTCGCCGTGGACCACCAGGTAGCGCTTGCCGTCGGCGGCCTCGTGGATCACGTCGCGGGCCACGACCACGCCGCCGAAGTGGGTGCCGCAGAAGTCGCGCACGCGGTCGTCGTGGTTGCCGGGGACGTAGATCACCTCGACCCCCTTGCGGGCCAGGCGCAGGATCTTCTGCACCACGTCGTTGTGGCTCTGGGGCCAGTACCAGCCGCTGCGCAGCTTCCAGCCGTCGACGATGTCGCCGACGAGGTAAAGCTTGTCGCATTCCACGTGCCGGATGAAATCCAGCAGCAGCTCGGCCTGACAGCCGCGCGTGCCCAGATGAATGTCGCTGATGAAGATGCTGCGATAGCGGCGGATCTCGGTGTCGGCGGCCATGACGGCTCCCCAGCGCTGCGCGGCTCCCGCCCCCGCGGCGGCCGCTCCCCAAGCGAGAACTTGAGGCAGGCGGATAAGCTGATTGCATGTCGCTTTGATGAAACCGTCCGGGTTCGGCGTCGGGCGCGGCGCCCTGTCGCGGGCGGGGAGGGCGGTGTTTCGAAAGGCGCCGTTACGGAAGCCCTTCTTTCGATCAGAGGGCGCCGTTGTGGCAGGCGCTCAGCCGACGACTTGAAACCGCCGCGATCCCTTGCATTGATAGGGAAAACGACTGTTGCAGCGCAGCATCGTCCGCACTAGATGACCCCGATGGACGCCGCCCGCCTCGCCAAGGACACACCGAAGTCGCTGAAGACGCGCGCGCGCATCCTCGACTGCGCCATGCGCCTGTTCGCCGAGATCGGCTACCACGCCGCCACCAACCCGGTGATCGCCGACGCCGCGGGCCTGACGCGCGGGGCGATGCTCTATCATTTCCCGACCCGCGAGGCCCTGGTCGAGGCCGGGGTGGCGCACGTCCAGGCCGCCCGCTCGGCCCTGTTCCGCGCCGCCGCCGACAGCATTCCGGCCGGGGCCGACGTCACCGAGCACGCCATCGACAGCTACTGGGACCTCTTGCAGAGCGAGCCGTTCCTGGCCTTCGCCGAGCTGGAGGCCGCCGGCCGCACCGACCCGGCCATCCAGGCCCTGCTGGCGCCCGCCCAGGCCGAGTTCGACCGCGCCCAGGCCGGCGACCATTTCCTGAAGATCCTGCACGCCGGCGCCGGTCCGCGCTTCCAGGCCAGCCGCGACCTGGCGCGCTTCATGCTCGAAGGCCTGGCCCGCACGACCCTGACCTACGACGGTGAAGGCCGCCGCGAGCGCCTGCTGATGCTGATCAAGCGCGCCACCCACATGCTCAACCGCAAGGGCGACATCCAGGACCTCTGGCCGGACTGAGGGGCGGGAAGCCCCCGATGACCCTCTCCCATTGGGAGGGTGAGAGGTTACGCCGTCCGACGTCGTGCCGGCACGCCGTCGACCGTCCCTAGCCCCTCATCCGACCTGCTTCGCAGGCCACCTTCTCCCTTCAGGGAGAAGGATCAGGAGCGCGGCGGCGAACCAAAAAGGGCGCCGGCTTTCGCCGACGCCCTTTCCGCCGCCTCCCCCCGAAGGCGGGGCGCTTCTTAAGTCCTGATCAGAACTTGTAGCGCAGGCCCAGCAGGATCTCGCGACCCGTGTGGTGGTAGACCACCGGCATGTTCTGGGCGCCGGTGAACTGGTCCTGGTACTCGTCGGTCAGGTTCACGCCTTCCAGCGTGATCTTGAACTGGTCGTTCAAGGTGTACTGCACCGAGGCGTCGACGTTGAAGGTTTCGTTGGTGCCGTCATAGAGCACCGGCGCGGCCGCGGTGTTCTCCTGGCCCAGCACGCGGGTCAGGTACTTGTCGCGGTACGAGGCCGAGACACGGGCGCTCCACTTGGCGTCCTCGTAGTAGAGGGTGGCGTTGTAGCCGTTGCGCGACAGGCCGGTGAGGTCGGTCGAGGCCACGACGGCGCCGGTCGAGTTCACGTAGCTGACGTCCGACTTCACGTAGGTGTAGTTCAGCAGCACGCCGGTGTTGGCCAGGAAGCCCGGCAGGAACTTGAACGGCTGCTGGTAATTGACCTCGAAGCCCTTGACCTTGCCGCCGTCGGTGTTGACCGGCGTCGAGAAGTTCCATTGCGCCGAGGGGCTGCAGCCGACCGTCGTGCCGCAGGCGGCGACGGCGACGCTGTCGGGGATGCCGAACGGGTTGCCGGTGAAGGTGGTCGAAGTGGTGACCGTCTGCACCAGGCTGTCGATGTTCTTCTGGAACAGGGCCAGCGACAGCAGGGCCTGGCTCTGGAAGTACCATTCGAACGCCAGGTCGAAGGTCTTGGCGCGGAACGGGTCCAGGTTCGGGTTGCCGGCGGTGACGCTGCGGGCGGTGCCCGAGACGCTGACCGTCGAGCCCGGGGTCAGGCTGCCCAGGTCCGGACGCGACATCACCTTGGCCGCGCCGAAGCGGATCAGGAAGTTGTCGGCCGGTTCCAGCACCAGGTTCAGCGAGGGCAGGGTGTCGTCGTACTCGCGGCCCGACGAGATGGCCACGGGCGCGCCGCCGACATAGGTATAGCCGGTGGCGTACTGCTTGGTCTTCACGTAGCGGACGCCGAAGTTGCCGCGCAGGCCCCAGTCGCCCACTTCGGTGCGGAAGTCGGCCTGGGCGTAGCCGCCGCGGTTTTCTTCGGCGACGCTGCGGTTGTTGCCCAGCGACGGTTCCGAGCCCAGGCGGAAGGCGCCGCCATAGGCGGTCTGGTCGTAGAGGCTGAGCGCCGAGATCGCCTTGGCGATGCTTGGGATGACGGTCTGCGTGCCGCCCAGCGTGGCCAGGGTGCTGAAATTGGCCAGCGACATGGCCGCGATGGCGGCCGGGATCACCGTTTCCTGGTTGGTCGTGGTGCCCACCGTGCGGCGCATCTCGGTGGTTTCGAAGTCGTACTGCTTGAAGTTCAGGCCGGCGTTGATCGTCCAGGTGTCGTTCAGCTTGTAGACGCCCCAGGCCTGGGCGGCGTCATAGGTGTTGAGCGCCGTCTGCGGGCGCAGGCGGATCTGGGTCAGGCGCCACTTGGTCGGGTCGGTCAGCGCGGCGTTGCCGTAGTTGAACTTCGGATTGCGGCTGTCGGTGTAGTCGTAGCCGTAGCCGTCGACGTTGAAGTAGTCGAAGCGCAGCGTCGTCTGGACCGGGTTGGTGTGGTCCGACTCCGAGTGGCCGACGAAGCCGTGGATCGTGAAGTTGTCGTTGATCTGGTGGTCGCCGGTCAGCGAGAACTGGGTGAACTTGGTGCGCAGCTTGTCGAAGCGGTTCTCGACGGCCAGGTCGACGTCGTCGAACACGCCCTTGACCATCACGCCGTCCTGGATGGTCGAGGAGACCACGTTGGTGTCGGCGATGCCGCAGCTGGTGGCGACGTTGGCGGCGGTGCAGGCGCCGCCGGTGCTGAAGGACGGGGCCTCCAGGTACGACTCCTCGCGGGTGCCCTTCAGGTCGGCATAGAGGGCGTCGAACGAGATCGTCGTGCCCTCGAACGGCTGGAACTGCACGGCCAGGGTCGCGCCCAGGCGCTCCTGGTCGTTCTGGAAGCGGTCGACGCGCGGGAAGCGCGGGTGGAAGGCGGCGTTGTTGGCCACGGCCGAGGCCGAGGTGTTGGCCGTCGTCGGCAGGCCCGCGCCGTTCGGCACGGCGTCGAAGCCCGGCGAGAAGGCGTTGCCGGTGGCCCAGCGCACGGTGCTGTGGCCTTCCTCGACGGTCTTGCGCTTGGTGTAGGCGATCGAGAACAGCGCCCCGAGCTTACCGTCGGCCCAGGTGTTGGAGATCATGAAGGCGCCGCGTGGCGTGGTCTTTTCCGACAGGTCGTTGAAGCCGGCCTGGGCCGAGGCCGACATCGCAAAGCCGTTGTAGTCGAACGGACGGGCCGTGCGCAGGTCGACCGTGGCGCCCAGCGAGCCTTCTTCCGTCGTCGCTTCGGCGGTCTTGCGCACCGTGATCGAGTTGAACAGGTCCGAGGCGAAGATGTTGAAGTCGAACGAGCGGCCGCGGTTGGTGCCGCCCGAGGAGTCGGCGCTGCCCGCGGTGGTCAGGGCTTCCATGCCGTTGATGCGCACGCGGGTGAACTGGGGGCCAAGGCCGCGCACCGAGATCTGGCGGCCTTCGCCGCCGTCGCGGGCCAGGGCGACGCCCGGGATGCGCTGGATGGATTCCGACAGGTTGAGGTCGGGGAACTTGCCGATGTCCTCGGCCAGGATCGAGTCGACCGCCGCGGCTTCCTCGCGCTTGACGTTGAGGGCCTTGGCCAGGCTGTTGCGGAAGCCGGTGACGACGACGGCCTCGACGGCGGTGTCCTCGGTGGTGGCTTGGGCTTCCTGGGCCATGGCCGAGCCGGCGGCCGCCAGGGCCACGGCGACGGCGCCGGCCGAGACGCTGATCTTAAGAGCGCGCAGGCGCGCGTCATGTCCGTAAGACATTTGTCCTCCTCCCGTTCGTTTCGTTGCGGCGCGGCCTTGGAGAGACCCCGCCGTGGCTTTCGAAACAGTCCCGCGTCCTTCCCACGCGACCGTTCTCGGCCGTCATTCTGGAAACCGGTGTCACTCCTTGTTGGAGTTCTCTGACACCGGTAGCAACGAACGCGTAACAAACACCGGAGGACGCATCAAGTGATGGGACCGGTAACAGTTGTAACGACCGGCGCGAACGTGGCGCCGGCGCTACGTTCGCGCGGTTTTCAGCGCTGGACGACCTTGTGCAGGCCCTCGAGCATGCCCCGGCGATGCTCCGCCGGCAGACTGGCGCCGACGTTGCGCAGCAGGCGCAGGGCCGACAGGTGGACGTCGACGGCGTCCCAGCGCCAGGCTCCGGCTTCCGCGCAGGCGTCGACCAGGGCGCACAGCGACACCGCCGCCTCGTCGACCCCGGCGTCGGCCGCGAAGCCGGACACGTCCACGACCTTCAGGGTCATGGTGTAGAGGGTCTCGAAATCCTCGCTCGCGCGGTCGGGCGCGCCGGGGCCGAAGCGGGCCTCGATGGCTTCCAGCGCCGCGTCCAGGGCGGCCAGCGAGCTTTCGCGCAGGGTCTCGATATTGGCTTCGGCGGCGGCGAGCGCGTCCTTGGCCAGGATGCCGCCGCGATCCTTGATCATCGAGGCCAGGCGGTTGGGGGGGCGGAACTTGCGAACGGTCATATCTGCACCTTCGCGACCTTCATCAGATTGTTGATTTCCTCTTGGGACATGTTGGGCTCCTGGGCATTCCCAACCTCCCCCTGAAGGTCGTCCTTGCGTCGGCCGTCCGTCCCCGGCGGCGGCCCCTCGTGTTTGAACCTCCGGTCGGGTCCGATGTACGTATCGCACTCGATGAAGGCTCGCTCCTCGCGCGCCACCCAGAAGATCCGCTCCAGCAAAATCTTGGGCGTGATCGGCTTGGCGACGGTGAAGTTTGATCCCGCGTCCCGGTTCTTGAACACCTGCGAGATGCGGGTGTGGCCGGTGACCAGGATCACCGGGACGTAGCGGTTCTGCTCGGGCGCCTCGCGCCGCAGCCACTGGATGAACTCGTAGCCGTCGACCTCGGGCATCTGCACGTCGCTGATGATCAGGTCGAAGGTGTGGATCTTCACCAGGGCCTGGGCGTCCTTGACCGACTCCGCGCGGTGCAGGCTGCGCACGCCGAAGCCGGAGACGACGCCCGACAGGATGTCGAGAGACGCGCCGTTGTCGTCGAGCACCAGCACGGTGGCCCGCTCGAGGTTTATCCGCGTCGATGGATTGAGCGGCTCGGGCATCGGAGCCTCAGAAGAAATCGAGTTCGCCGGCCTCGGCGCCCCAGCCGGAATGCTCCTGGTCAGAACGCAGACGCACGACGAGGTCGGCCAGGCCCAGGCCTTCGAGCAGCGGGTCGACCGACAGGCTCCATTCGCCCGAGGCATGCTGGCTGATGCGCGCCAGAACATCCGACAGGCCGTGCAGGCGCTGGCTCAGCTCGTCCAGGGCCTGCAGGCGGGTGATGTTCTCGAGCGCCGCGCCGCCGGTGGCCAGTTCGCCCGCCACGTGCTCGCACTCGCGGCAGATCGTCGCCGCGGCCGCCAGTTCGGCCGCCAGCCGGCGCGACAGTTCGCCCACCGGAAGCTGGTGGTCCGGCGAGACGACGATATCGGCGGCGGCGGTCGACGGGGCAGTCATGAGGACTAGAACAGCTCCAGGTCGCCGGCGTTGGACGCGGGCTGGGGAATGGGGGCGGGACGACGCACTTCCTGCGGCGCGTTGTCGACGGCCACGAGGCGCTGGCGCACCCGGCCGGTGACCGGCCAGAACTCGACCCGACGGGCCGAGACGCCGCCGACGCTGGACGAGACGATCGGGATGCCTTCGTCGCGCAGGAAGCGCTCGGCGAAGGCCGCGTTGCTGGCGCCGACGTCCGACAGGCTGTCGAACAGCTTGCCGCCGCCGAAGATCTTGGCTTCCAGCCGCTCGCGGCGGGCGCCCTTCTTCAGCAGGCCGTTGATCAGGAGTTCCATGGCGTAGGCGCCGTAGCGCACCGCGTCGCCTCCGCTGCCGCCCCGGCCGTCGCCGGCGTCGGGCAGCAGGAAGTGGTTCATCCCGCCGACCCCGGCCTGGGGATCGCGGATGCAGGCGGCGATGCACGAGCCCAGCACCGTGGTCATCACCACGTTGGGATCGGTCGAGACATGGCTCTCGCCCTGGGTCACGTGGACCTTGGTCGCGCGCAGCTCGTCGTCGTGAGAGTAATCCCTGCCGATCATGTCAGCTGTCCGAACACTTGCTCGATCTTGTCGCGCAGGCCCTGCACGGTGAACGGCTTGACGCAGTAGTTGTTGACCCCGAACTGCACGGCGCGCTGCACCAGCTCGCGGTCGGCGCGGCCGGTCAGCATGACGAAGGCGGTCTGGCGGATCGGCGGGTGCGAGCGCACGGCGCGCAGCAGGGCCAGGCCGTCCATCTTCGGCATGTTGAAGTCCGAGATCACCAGGTTGGCCGGCTTGGCCAGCAGGTTCTTCAGGGCTTCCTCGCCGTCGGGCGCCTCGCGGATGTCCTTGAAGCCGATCTGCTGCAGGGCGTTACGGATCAGCGCCCGCATGGTCAGCTGGTCGTCGACGACGAGAACGGAAATGGAGCTTGCTTGGGGCATGGGACTATCGCCTCGCGGAGGCCAGATCGAGGATGGATTGGCCGATGGAGGACAGGGAAACCTGCTTCTCCACGGCCCCGATTTCTTGGGCGGCGCGCGGCATGCCGTAGACGACGCAGCTGGCTTCGTCCTGGCCCACCGTGCGAGCGCCGGCCTGGCGCATCTGCAACAGCCCTTGCGCGCCGTCGCGGCCCATGCCGGTCAGGATCGCGCCGACGGCCTTGTCGCCGACGGCCTGGGCCACCGAGCGGAACAGCACGTCGACCGAGGGGCGGTGGCCGCTGACCGGGTCGCCGGCGACCAGGCGGCAGCGCAGGCCGGCCGAGCGGACGACTTCCAGATGCGTGGCGCCGCCGGGGGCGACATAGACCTTGCCGACTTCCAGCAGGGCGCCGTCGGTGGCTTCCTGCACCTTGGCCCCGCTGGCGCGGTCGAGGCGCGCGGCGAAGCTGGCGGTGAAGGTCGCCGGCATGTGCTGGGTGATGACGGTCGGCGGGCAGGTCTCGGGGAACTGCGACAGGATCGTCAGCAGGGCTTCCACCCCGCCGGTCGACGAGCCGATGGCCACCACGTCGCCCGAGGGCAGGTAGGCGCCGCGGCGGGCCGGAGCGGCGGGCGCGTCGGCCTTGGTGCGGACCGAGGCGCGAGCGGCGGTCTTCACCTTCTCGGCGACTTCGGCCAGGGCCTCGGCGGTGCCGGTGGCGGTGGTGGGCTTGCCCACGCAGTCGACCGCGCCCAGTTCCAGCGCGCGCAGGGTCATCTCGGCCCCGGCCTGGGTCAGGCTGGAGACCATGACCACCGGCATCGGCCGCAGGCGCATGATCTTCTCGAGGAACTCGATGCCGTTCATGTTCGGCATCTCGATGTCGAGGGTCACGACGTCGGGGTTCAGGGCCTTGATCATGCCGCGAGCCTCGAACGGGTCGCCGGCGGCGCCGACCACCTCGATCTCGGGGTCACGGTTGAGGGCGGCCGTGATCAGGCCGCGCATGGTCGCCGAGTCGTCGACGACGAGGGTGCGGATCTTGGCCATGCTCAGACCCCCGCCTTGCGATAGGCGGTCAGGCCGCAGCTCTCGAAGCCGCGCACGTTGGCGCCGACGCGTTCGGAGTGGCCGACATAGAGCTTGCCGCCCGGCGCCAGCAGCGGCGCGAAACGGCTCCAGACCCGCTCCTGGGTCGGTTCATCGAAATAGATCACGACATTCCGGCAGAAAATGGCGTCGAACGGACCCTTCATCGGCCACGACGGGCCGTTGAGGTTCAGCTCGCGGAAGGCGACGAGGCTGCGCGCGGCCTCGCAGACCCGCCAGGCGCGGCGGTCGCTCGGATCACGCTCGAAGAACTGGCCGCGCATCGATTGCGACACGCCTTCCAGCAGGTGCTCGTCATAGACGGCGGCCCGGCCGGTGGCCAGAACGTTGGTGTCGATGTCGGTGCCCAGGATGCGGATGTCCAGTTCGGCCGCGTTGGGCCAGACCGACAGCACCGTGAAGGCCATCGAATAGGGTTCCTGGCCCGACGAGCTGGCGGCGGACCACAGACGCAGGCGGCGGCCGGCGCGCACCTGGTCGGCGATCGGCTCCAGGATGTTGGCGCGCAGGTCGTCGAAGTGGTGCGGCTCGCGGAAGAAGCGGGTGACGTTGGTCGTCAGGGCCCGCAGCATCTCCTGGCTCTCGTCGTGGCCCTGCTCGCTGGTCACGAAGGCGCAGTATTCCTTGAACGAGCGCAGGCCCAGGGCGCGCAGGCGCTTGGCCAGGCGCGAATAGACCAGCGTGGCCTTGGTGTCCGGCAGGCTGATGCCGGCCATGCCGTACAGGATCTCGGCGATACGCTTGAAGTCCTGGGTGGTGAAGGCGAATTCGCCGTCGACCAGAGCCTCGCGCCGATCGGTGGAGGAGGGAGCGAAGGTCATCAGGCGGCCAGGGCCTCGCGCTCGGGCAGCAGGCGATCGAGCGAGATCTCGCTGATCATCCGGCCGTCGATGGAAATGATGCCGCGGATGAAGCTGCGAACGGCGTCGCAGGCCAGGTCCGGGGTCGGCTGAACGAGGTCGTCGGTGATCGACAGGATGTCCGACACCGCGTCGACCAGCATGCCGATCATGCGGTCGCCCGCCTTGACCACGATGAACACGCTGCGGACGGTCGGCTCGATCACCGGCATGCCCAGACGGCAGGCCAGGTCCATGATCGGCAGCACCGCGCCGCGCAGGTTGATGACGCCGCGCATGTAGCCGGGCGACTGCGGAAGCGTCGTGGCCGGGCTCCAGCCGCGGATCTCGCGGACGGCCATGATGTCCACGCAGTATTCCTGCTCGCCCACGCGGAAGGAGATCAGTTCGCGGCGTTCGCCCGTGACGGTGATTTCTTCGGTCATCGGCTTATTCCGCGGCGATCAGGGTGGGTTCGGCGGGGCGGGGCGGTTCGCGGCGACGCAGGCTGATCACCGCGTCGACGTCGAGGATGAGGGCCACGCGGCCGTCGCCCAGGATCGTCGCGGCGGCCACGCCGTCGACCTGCTGGTAGTTCTGCTCCAGCGACTTGATGACCACCTGGCGCTGGCCGTGGATGGCGTCGGCCACCAGGGCGGCGCGCGAGCCGTCCTCGCCCTCGACCAGCAGCACGACGCCTTCGGTCGGCGGCGGCGAGCTGTCGCGGTAACCGAGCGTCAGGCCGACGTCGATCAGCGGCACGAAGCTGTCGCGGACGGCCAGCACCGAGCCGACCGGGCCCAGCGGGCGAACTTCTTCGGGCTTGGGACGCAGGCTCTCGACGATGGCCGCCAGCGGCACCACCAGGGTCTCGCCGGCGACGTCGACCACCATGCCGTCGAGGACGGCCAGGGTCAGCGGCAGGCTGAGGGTGAAGGTCGAGCCCTGGCCGGGGCGCGAGGTGATCGAGATGCGGCCGCCGAGCGCCTGCACCGAGCGCTTGACCACGTCCATGCCGACGCCGCGGCCCGAGACGTCAGAGATCTTGTCGGCGGTCGAGAAGCCCGGCAGGAAGATCAGGTTGTCGATCTCCTCGTCGGTCAGCTGCAGTTCCGGCGAGATCAGGCCCTTCTTGATCGCGATCGAGTGGACGCGCTCGCGGTTGATGCCCTTGCCGTCGTCGGAGACCTCGATGACGATCCGGCCGCTGCGGTGCAGGGCGGCCAGGCGCACGACGCCTTCCGGGTTCTTGCCGGCCGCCTTGCGCTCCTCGGGGCTTTCCAGCCCGTGGTCGATGGCGTTGCGCAGCATGTGGGTGATCGGGTCGGACAGACGCTCGATGACCGTCTTGTCGACCTCGGTGTTCTCGCCATCCATCACCAGGCGGGCCTGCTTGCCCGTCATGCTGGCGACTTCGCGGACCAGGCGCGGCATGCGCTGGAACACCGACTTCACCGGCTGGGCGCGGATGGCCATGACGCTGTCCTGGATCTCGCGCGTCAGCTGTTCCAGCTCGTCGAGGCCCATGGCCAGGTTGGAGGAGGGGGCGATGCCGTACTCGCCGACGCGTTGCGCCAGCATGGCCTGGTTGATGACCAGCTCGCCGACCAGGTCGATCAGGCGGTCGATGCGCTCGGGATCGACGCGGATCACCGACTGGCCCGGACCCGGGACGTCGATCTGCTGGGTCTTGGCCGCGGCCGGAGCAGCGGCGGGAGCGGCGGCGACGGGAGCGGCCGGGGCGATCGGCGCGACGACCGGAGCCGGAGCGGCTTCGACCACCGGCGCGACGGCGACGGGCTCGGGGGCGGCCTCGACCACGACCGGGGCCGGGATCTCGGCGACGACCACGGGCACGGCCGCAGCGGCGGCGGGCGCATCGCCGGCCAGCAGCGCGGCCAGGGCGGCGTCGGGGTTCAGTCCCTCGCCGCGGGTGATTTCCAGGTCGCAGTCGCCGTCGACGAACTCGAAGACCTCGCGGATGGCGGTCTCGTCTTCCTCGGTCTCCAGGCGCACCGTCCAGGTGGCGTAGGCGGCTTCGGCGTCCAGCAGGTCCAGCGGCGGGATGGCGCTGGCGTCCAGGGTGGCCTCGATCGGGCCCAGGCGCGCCAGTTCACGCAGCAGCAGGGCGGTCTCGTTGGCCTTGCGGTAGAGGTCCGACTTCGGACGGATCGACACCGTCCAGACGTTGCCGACGGCGGCGGCGACGTCGGCCGCCTGCTCGTCGATGGTGATCGTCATCGGCTGGAAGTCGAAGCCGAGGTCGTCGTCGTCCAGGGCGTCGTCGGCCCCGATCAACGCTTCGGCCGGCGCGGCGGCGACGGGCGCGGCTTCGAAGACCGGGGTCTCGACCACGGGCGCCGGAGCGGCGTTCGGGTCGGTGCAGGCCTTCAGCTCGGCGGCCATGGCGGCCGAGACGGCCTCGTCCACGACGCCCAGCCCGCGGGCCGAGCTGACGTGGTCGGCCAGGACGTCCGAGGCGCGCAACAGGGTCGCGACCAGGTCCGGGGTCGAGGGCACTTCGTTGGAACGAACAGCGTCGAGCAGGGTCTCGAACACGTGGGCGAAGCGCACCAGCGGCTCGAGGCCGAAGGCGCCGGCGCCGCCCTTGATCGAGTGGACGGCGCGGAACACGGCGTTGACGGTGTCGCCGTCGTCGTTGCCGTCCTGCATGGCCAGGAGCCCGCCTTCGAGGTCGGCGAGCAGTTCCTCGCACTCCTGGAAGAAGGTGACCTTGATGGCCTCTAACTCGTCCATTCCAACGTTCCTAAAACGAGAGAGTCTTCAGTGCCCCCGGGCAGGGGGAAACGACGTCAGGCCGCGACGCGGCGGATGGCGTCGACCAGCTTTTCCGGGTTGAACGGCTTGACGATCCAGCCCGTGGCGCCGGCGCGGCGCGCGCGGTCCTTCTTGGCCGGGTCGCTTTCCGTGGTCAGCACCAGGATCGGGATGGCGCGATAGTCGTCGTCGACCCGCACCGCCTCGATGAAGCCGAAGCCGTCCAGCTTGGGCATGTTGATGTCGGTGATGATCACGTCGGGGCGATGGGCCGAAAGAACTTCCAGCCCGTGCTCGCCGTCGACCGCTTCGACGACGTTGAACCCGGCGCCGGCGAGGGCCATGCGCAGCATGTCCCGCATCGTTCGGGAATCATCGACCGTGAGGACCGTCCGCGTCACGATTGAACTCCATGGATATCCGCTGAAAGAAGCGCCCCTTCGGCGCCGAACAGACGGGTGGTTTCGACAAAGGCCTCCGAAGGGGCCCGGATAGAGAAGGACTTGCCGTCCGCCGCCCAGGCGGTCTTGGCCGCCAGGAGCACTTGCAGGCACAGGCCGCCGAGGCGACGGACGTTGCCGGCGTCGACCTCGACCGCATCGCCGCGGCGTTCCAGGAACGCCGCCTTGAGGGGACCCGACGCCTTCAGATCAAGCGTCTCGGGCAGCGAAAGCACAGTCATCAAAACTCCTCCCAGCCGTCGCTGACCGGGGCGGCCGCTGCGGCGGCTCCGCCGCGGCCAGGCCGGGCGAAGGCGCCGAGCCGGGCGCGTTGCTCGGCGACGGGGTTGCGGGCCGGCGAGTCGACGGCGAGGTCGGCTTCGCGCGGGCGTTCAAAGCGTTGGGCCGAACCCTCGCCCACACGGAAGCGACCGATCAGGCGCACCAGCTCCGCGGTCTCGCCCTTCAGCGAGTGCGTCGCGGCGGTCGACTGCTCGACCATGGCGGCGTTCTGTTGGGTCACCTGATCCATCTGGTTGACGGCGGTGTTGACTTCGTTGAGGCCGGTCGCCTGCTCGGCCGCCGAGGCGGCGATCTCGGTGACCAGGGCGTCGATCTCGCCGACCTTCGCCACGATCCGCTGCAGGGCCTCGCCGGTCTGGCCGACCAGGCTCACCCCCGCCGAGACCTGCTGGGTCGACGACGAGATCAGGGTCTTGATCTCCTTGGCGGCCTCGGCCGAGCGCTGGGCGAGCGCGCGGACTTCCTGGGCGACCACCGCGAAACCACGTCCCGCTTCGCCCGCCCGGGCGGCCTCCACCCCGGCGTTGAGCGCCAGGAGGTTGGTCTGGAAGGCGATCTCGTCGATCACGCCGATGATCTGGCTGATCTGCTTGGAGGAATTTTCGATTTCGCCCATCGCGGACACTGCCTGATGGACGACCTGGCCGGAATGCGTCGCTTCGCCACGGGTGGTGGAGACGACGTCCGAGGCCTGGCGGGCGCCCGAGGCCGTGCGGCGCACGGTGGCGGTCAGCTCGTCGAGGGCGGCGGCGGTCTCTTCCAGGCTGGCGGCCTGCTGCTCGGTGCGGCGCGACAGATCGTCGGAGGCGTGGGCGATCTCGTCGGCGCCGGTGCGCAGGCCGTCGGTCGAGGCCGTGATGACCTTCACCGTGTCCTGCAGCTGGGCGATGGCGCCGTTGAAGTCGTCCTTCAGCTTGGCGTACTCGCCCGGGAAGGTGGCGGTGACGCGGAAGGTCAGGTCGCCCTGGGCCAGGCGCTCGAGGCCCTCGGCCAGCGAGCTGACCACCAGGGCGCTTTCGCGGGCGGCGGCGGCGGCGGCCTGTTCCTTGGCGCGACGCTCGTCGGCGGTCAGGGCGGCCGACTTCTCCTGCTCGGCGCGCAGCTGCTCCAGGTGCAGCTGGTTGTCGCGGAAGACCTTCAGCGAACGCACGATGGCGCCCAGCTCGTCCCCACGAGTCAGGCGTTCCAGATCGATGCCGTTGTCGCCCTTGGAGAGCTTCTCGGTGGCGCCGGCGATGTCGGCGATCGACTTGCGGGTCGTCATCACGGTCATGAAGGCCAGGACGCCGACGGCGGCCAGGGTGATGAGCGAGAGGACGATGGTGATGCTGATCGAGGCGGCGGCCTCGGCCTGGCGCTTGGCGGCCTGCGTCTTGGCGCGGTTGGCGGCGTCGTCGACCACCTTCTGCAGCTGCGCGGCCATCTTGACGTACTGGTCTTCGAAGCTGCCGGCGAAGCTCATCGCCATGCCCGCGTCGACGTCGACCATGCCGCTGACGGTGTCGACGGCGCTGCGGCACTCGGCCAGCGCCTTGACCAGGGCTTCGATCTTCGGACGCTCCGAGACCGGAAGACGGCCGGAGAGGGCCTTCATTTCCTTGCCCAGGGTGTCGAACTCGGCGAGCAGTTCGGTGATGCGCGGACCGGCCGGAGCGGCCATCGGGTCGGCCTTGGAGGCCAGGATCTGGTAGAGCTTGCCGTGAGCGTCGGTGATGCGGCGCGACAGCGACTGGATCTCGCTGTTGGTGCGCATGTCGGTCTCGACGACCTGTTGCAGCGCCGCCGACTGGCTCTTCTGCACGACGATGGACCCCACGGCCATGGCCGCCAGCATCAGTAGTGCGAAGGCCGGCGCGAAGCCGATTTTTATGATCAACGGCAGATCGACGAGTCGAAAGCGCTTCATGACAAATCCCCTCCAAGAGACGGCCGTGCCCACGGACCGTCCGCAATGTGGGGCGATCATCACGATAGATTCCTAATTCTTCCTGACTTTGGTTAAGGATGATGGCCGCACCCTGTCGCACCCCCTGCCGCATGCGTATCGATGTGCGCATACGCACGCGTATTTGAGTCTAGAGAGGGGTGATTGTGGCGGCATGGCGCCATTCACAAGTCATTATGGTTATCGATAAGTAAATATCGATTATTCTTCGGTGACTCAGACTATCTTAACTTGCGGCTGCGAAAAGGTGCAGGCGTCCGGTTGGCGCAACGTCCAACGGACGAAGAAAAAATACTAGGAGCAGCGGGATGAAATATCCGATCGCTATTGCCGCGGGAATCGCCGGCAGCTTTTTCGTCGCTCAGGCCGCTTCGGCCGCCGGCGGTTTCGAAGACCAAATGGGCCGCTGCCTCCAGCAGTTCGCCAACACCAAGGACGCCGCCCAGGTGATGCTTGAGTGCACCGCCGACGCCGGCAAGCTCTCGGCCTGCAAGGTCGTGGACAACAGCGCGGCCGGCAAGGGCTTCGACAAGGCGGCCATGTGCATCGCCGAGAAGCTGCCGATGGGCTCCAAGACCGGCACCGTGAAGGTTCCGTTCCGCTTCCCGGGCGGCGCGTAAGTCTTACGCGCCTTCCCAGAGGGGGTTTCAAGCGCCTCCGCTGGTCCAGGCCGGCGCATCCCGCAGGGGACGCGCCACGGCCGGACCGGCGGGGGCGTTTTGCTGTCTGGATACCGGCGCCTCCAAGTAACGTCCGACGTCCTCCAAGAATACGCGCTCCAAGAAAAAGACCCGCCTCGCGGCGGGTCAGTTGAGGAGACGCGCGAAGAAACTGGCCGGAGCGCGCTACGCTAAGCCGCGTCCCGACCTCACGAAATTCAGTACTCTTCCCAGTCCTGGTCGATGGCGACGGCGGTCGAGCCGCGGTGCGCGCCGGGACGGGAGGCCACGCGAGGCGCGGCTC